>CEWO01081090.1_pt1 | contig 99037 bp, 87 predicted proteins | sample 361561 | NCBI WGS metagenome assembly CEWO01 (sample SAMEA2623627, study PRJEB7988) | marine metagenome | isolation source: saline water (ENVO:00002010), including
TTTAGCAGCCGGCTTTTTAGCAGCAGTTTTCTTTGCTGGTGCTTTTTCAACAATTGATTTAACGTCCTTTTTAGCAGAAGTCTTTTTTGAACTAGCAGCTTTATCATCAATTTTAAGAATTTCTAGCTTTGTTAAATATTGTCTATGACCGTTTTTAACTTTATACCCCTTTCTTCTTTTCTTTTTAAAAACTATCACTTTATCTCCTTTAAGATGCTCAAGCACTTTTGCTGTTACCTTAGCTCCTTTTATAACTGGGGCGCCAACATTTACTTTACCAGAATTATCCATCAAAAGAACTTTATCAAAATCAATGTTTGACCCTTCTTTAGTTTCTAACCTGTGTACAAATATCTGCTGATCTTTCTCAACTTTAAATTGTTGCCCTGCTATCTCAACTATTGCGTACATTATTATTTTTTTTAAAAATGGTCTGCAAAATTAAACAATCTGATAGAACAAGCAAAAATTTAGCCTTTTTTTTTAGATAATTAAGACGAAACAAAACTTTTAAAAGTATTATTTCGTTAAAATAAACTAAATTTGCTATCCAAAATAACTGTAAAAATGACAAAACAACTATTTACACTACTAATTGTATGTTCTACTTTTTTAATAAATGCTCAAGAAAGATGTGGAACTGTAATGATCACGGAGCAAATGATGTTAAATAATCCAGAATATGCTTTAGCTAGATCAAAAGTAAATACTCAAACTAAAGAATGGATCAAGAGCCATCCTAACCATAAAGAAGAGACCATCATTTCTATACCGGTAGTAGTTCATGTCGTTTGGAAAACAAACACTCAAAATATATCTAATGCACAAATCCAATCACAAATTGACATCCTAAATCAAGACTATAGAAGAACAAATATTGACGCAATAAATACCCCTTCAGCATGGAATTCTATTGCTGCTGATGTAGAGATAGAGTTTTGCTTAGCGCAAACTGATCCAAACGGAAATCCCACGACAGGAATTAATCGAGTTCAGACCAATGCAGACCAATTCCTTATGTGGGGAGGAACCACAGTTAAAGATGAAGCATCTGCATGGCCAAATGATGATTATTTAAATATCTGGGTATGTAACCTAGGAGGAGGGATCCTTGGGTATGCAACACCTCCAAGCAACTGGATAAGCAATGTAGATGGCGTAGTAATTGGATATAATTATTTTGGTAATACCGGCACAGTTCAAGCCCCATATAATAAAGGAAGAACAGCAACACATGAAGTAGGGCATTGGCTTAATCTGGAACACGTGTGGGGTGACAATAATTGTGGGAATGATCAAGTGTCTGATACCCCAAAACAAGAGCAAGAAAATTATTCATGCCCTGGATTTCCTAAAAACCCAAACTCTTGCAACACAACTAATCCCAATGGAGACATGTTTATGAACTATATGGATTATACTAATGATGCTTGTATGAACCTATTCACTAACGGGCAAAAAACTAGAATGCTAGCTGCTATTAACAACTATAGACAAAACATGTTAAATCATAATCTATGTAGTGTGCCAACTAGTATCTTAAATAGTAACGCGAAAAGAAAAGAACTTATACGAGTACTTAACATTCTTGGAAAAGAAACAAATAAATCAAAGACTAATACCCCATTGTTCTATATATTTGATGATGGGAGTGTAGAAAAGAGAATTATAATCGAGTAACTATAATATTATTCTCTCAACAAAAAAAGCTAACCCTTATTAGGGTCTCTATTTACCAAATATACCCCACTTAAAATTATTACAACACCTGCCAGATAGTAAATAGTGATATTCTCCTCATCGAAAACACCCCATAACAACGCAACGATAGGGATTAGATATGTTACTGATGAAGCAAATATTGCTGAAGAATCTTGTATTAATTTATTAAAAATCACTACAGCAAATGATGTCCCAAAAACACCTAATATCACTATATATACAAATGATGACTTTCCTTTATCTGTGAATAATATACTCAAAAAATCAGTACTAAATAGATATATCGCGGATGCAGGACCTAAAAATAAAAAAGCAAGTGCTGATATTGAAATTGCATCTAGATCACTAAGATATTTCCGTATTACATTTATACTGGTTGCATAAAAAGCAGTAGCTAGAATTACAAATAAGACATAATAATTTATTGAGAATCCACTAGTGATGTCAGAGAGAAACAGAATTAATGCCCCACTAAGACCAATAATAATACCAATAACATTAATCCTACTCGGCTTTGCTCTAAAAAAATAGACTCCCAATATAAGTGTGAAAAGAGGGGTTAATGAATTTAAAATACCAACTAAAGAACTTTCTAGGTATATCTGTGCTTTAGCAAATAAAAAAGCAGGTATCCCATTGCCTAAGAAAGCTACAATAATAATAGATTTCCAATGCTTTTTTGCTGCTTTTTTACATGCGCTAAATACAAAAGGTAAAAGAGCAAGAAAAGCAATAAAAAGACGTAGCGTTGAAACTTGTGTATATGTAAACGCATCTAAACCTCTCTTCATAAGTATAAATGAGCTGCCCCATATCACTGCTAAAAAAAAGATGATTACGTAGTTCCGTATTAATTTATCCATCTAAAGGATTCAATAATATGCTTAATATCGTGTTTTAAGAAATTATTTACTGGCAATAGTGAATCTGAAATCTGAGTATTAAAATATAAGGCCCCTCTAAAGAAATGGTTTATACTATCTGTGAGGTAAAACTGAGTAGAAGTTGCAGTCACACCATCATAATCATATAACATGCCATAGACTTTATTTTCTTCATTTATATAAACTTGTTCTATTATGGCGTCTGCCATCACATCGTGATTAAAAGCCAACCTCCTTGATTCCTCGGTATGCTCTAATAAATTATTATTCAGTGGCAAATAAGTTATATGAAGTATTCCATTTTGCTTTGGAAAATTAAGATTATAAAAACACTCATGCTGTTTTCTTTCTAATACGCTATAAGTAGGCATCTCAAATACAAAGGGACAGGCAATATCTATTTCTACATTATGTTTATTAGGCAAATCAATCTTAAAAAAAGCTCTAGGCTTTGGAGTGTAATTATCATTACAAGACACTAAAAAAAAAGCAAATAATATCAAACGACTAAGCTTCATCAATAGTCACTTTTATACGGTTAACTCTTCTTAGATCTACAGACTCAACCATCATAGTATAAGGAGGTATTCTACAAATAGTGCCTATTTTAGGTATCTTACCTTCAACTTCCAAAACTAATCCAGCTAAAGAATCTGCTTCGCCCTTAATATCATCAAAGCAATCAAGCCTACCTTTTACAGCCTTGAGAAAATCATTTAAAGATATTTTCCCTTCAAAAATATAATTTGTCTCATCAAGTTTAGAGTAAATATTATCTTCAACATCAAACTCATCATTAATCTCCCCAACAATTTCCTCTAACACATCTTCAAGAGTAACAATTCCTGAAGTTCCTCCATACTCATCTACTACTATAGCAATGTGATTCTTCTTCAATTGAAACTCTTTTAACAAATCATTAATCATCTTAGTCTCAGGAATAAAATATGGAGTCCGACACAATTTTACCCAATCAAATCTTTCATCTTTATGTAAATAAGGTATTAAATCTTTAATATACAATATACCTAAAATATTATCAAATTGTTTCTCAAAAACAGGAATCCTTGAGTAACCAGAACTTATTATTAGCTTCAAGACTTCAGAAAAATTAGTAGCCTTATCAATTGCTAAAACATCAACTCTTGATCTCATAATCTCTTTTACATCAATATTCCCAAACTCAACAATTGATCTAAGAATCCTACTCTCGTCTTCTTTACTCCCATACTCAGTAATATCTAATGCTTTTGACATCTCTTCAACAGATATTTCAGTTTGTTTTGCTGCTAACTTATTATCAATAAAATTAGTAGTTGTAACTAATATATAGCTCAAAGGATAAAAAAATTTTCTTAAGAACAGTAAAGGCTTATTCATTATTACTGAGAACTTAACTGCATTATTATTTGCATAAACCTTTGGTGTAATCTCACCAAATAATACTAATAAGAATGTGATAACTATAACCTGGAAAAAAAACTCTAAACTAGATCCAGTAGGAAATGATATAGCAATTGAGGTAAGATATGCTGAAATAACAACAATACCAACATTTATAAAGTTATTTGCAATTAAGATAGTTGCTAGAAGCTCATTTGGATTTTTAAGAAGTTTCTTGACATTATCATTCTCCAGACCTTCTAAATCTGCTGGATTTAATGAAAAATATGCAACTTCTGCCCCAGAAATAAACGCAGAGAATATTAATAAAACTAAAATTACTATAAGACTCAATAAAACATCAATACTAAATAAATGAAGTTCTATACCACTAAGATTGAATAATAAACTGACGGGGACCTCTTCCAATTTCTAAAATTTAAATTAAAATGGTAAGTCGTCTTTTGAATCCAATTCTTCACTTGTTGTAGGACTTACTTCAGAAGAAGGCTTCCCCCCTAGCATAGTCATATTATCTCCAAGTATCTCAGTACTATATCTAGTATTCCCATCCTTATCCTCCCACTTCCTAGTTCTAATTTTACCCTCAATATATACCGAAGAACCTTTCTTTAACCATTTCTCTGCAACTTCAGCTAACCCTCTCCAAAGCACAACATTATGCCATTCAGTCTGACTTACCCTCTCTCCTTCTTTATTTTTATAATTCTCAGTAGTTGCTAATGAAAAATTTGCAACAGCTACTCCACTATCTAAATATCTTACTTCAGGATCCTTACCTAAGTTTCCAACCAATATCACTTTATTTACTCCAGCCATAACTAAAATTTTACGAATTATTATTTCAACAAATATATAAAATTTCTAACTGAACTTAATCTGTTCTAAGAATTTATCAATAAGAGCTGACACAGGATAATTATTTAGCTCTGATTTATTTACTAATTGATAATTAGCTAAAGTTAAACCTCTCATTTTCACTAACCAGAATCTTACATATATGTGTTGATGAGAAAGTTTATGTATGAATTCTTCTGAAATAAACTCAACCTCATAATCTAAACCATTAAAAAAATCAATCCATTTATCTGAATGTAAAACAGAACTAGAGTCTATGTTGTGCGGGAATTCTAGAAAAGGAAACTCATAAAGGCCATTCCAAATACCTTCTTTTCTTTTACCAAATAATACTTTAGAGTCTTGATCAATTATTAAATAGTGAATGAATCTCTTTTTTAATATTATTCGTTTAGATCTTACTGGCAATCTTTCAACCTCATTATTATTAAATGCGACACACTCATCAGATAAAGGGCAATTAGTGCATTTAACACGTTTTGGAGTGCATTGAATAGCTCCAAATTCCATAATTGCTTGATTATATTCTGAAGCATTCTCTTTATCTATTAGTTCTTGTGCTAATTCTTGAAACTGCTTTTTTCCTGAGGGAATATCAAAGGGAACCTCAACACCAAAGAATCTACTTAAAACTCTAATTACATTTCCATCTAATACAGAATAAGGCAATTCAAATGCAAATGAGGCAATAGCAGCAGCAGTATAAGGGCCAACTCCTTTTAAGCTTAATATATCATCATAATTATCAGGAAATTTTCCATTTCTATTTGAAACAATATCTTTTGCACTATGATGTAGATTTCTTGCCCTAGAATAATATCCTAGTCCTTGCCATAGCTTTAATATAGTATCTTCTTCTGCATTCGCTAAATCAAATATTGTAGGAAAAGAATGAATAAATTTTAAATAATATGACAGACCTTGCTGCACTCTAGTTTGCTGTAGAATAATCTCTGAAAGCCAAATATAATATGGATCACTCGTGTTCCTCCATGGTAATTCTCTTTTATGAAGAGCATACCATTCTAATAGTGTCTTACTGAAAGTCATAAACTACTGATAAATAAAGTTGTATGAATACTAAAAAATTACCACTACTTATTGTAGGGCAAATTATTTTAATATCTTTGCCAGCTCAAAATTAATCAAGAAATTATAAAAATACACCTAAGAAATGACAAAAGCAGAACTTGTTAGTAAAATAGCAGAAAAAACAGGAGTTGAGAAATTAACCACGCTAGCAGTAGTGGAGTCTATGATGAATGAAATTAAAGATTCAATCTCATCAAATAACTCCGTATTCTTAAGAGGTTTCGGCACTTTTAAACCTAAAAAGAGAGCGGAAAAAACTGGGAGAAATATCAAAAAAAATACAACTATTATTATCCCAGCACATCATATTCCTGCATTTAAACCTGCTAAAATATTTATTGAAGAGGTAAAAAATAATGTAAAATAAACTTTTTATAAAAGTTATAAAGAATAAAATATGTCAGGAGCTAAAAAAAAGAAAAGATTAAAAATTGCTACTCACAAACGTAAGAAGCGTTCAAGGAAAAACAGACATAAAACTAAATAATTTTTAGTTTTATACTATAATTCTCTTTAACGAAATAGCCATGAAATACGATCTTATAATCGACTCAAGGCCTTCTGAAGTAGTGATTGCGCTTTTGCGTGACGGACTTCTAATAGAACTTCATAAAGAAAAGCACGACAATAATTTTTCAGTAGGTGATATCTACTTAGGAAAAGTCCGAAAGACTGTTCCTGGGCTAAATGCCTCATTTGTTAATACTGGCTATGAAAAGGATGGTTTCTTGCACTATCTTGATCTTGGACCTCAATTCAATTCATTTAAGAAATTCACTAGAAAAGCAATTGACAAAAAACTAAATACAGCTTCATTAAAGAATGTTAAAAAAGAACCTAATCTTGAGAAAGAAGGCAAAATCAACAATACCCTTAAAGGAGGAGATCTAATCTTAACTCAGATTTCAAAAGAACCAATCTCAACAAAAGGCCCAAGACTCACAACAGAAATATCACTCGCAGGAAGATATATGGTGTTATTACCATTCTCTGACAAAGTGTCCATATCTCAAAAGATTGGTAGCTCTGAGGAGAAGACAAGATTAAAAAAACTTATTAAAAGTATAAAGCCTCATGGATTTGGAGTTATTATAAGGACTGTAGCAAAAGATATAAAGGTAGCTGAGCTAGATAAGGATTTAAAGAACCTCTATAAGAAGTGGCAACAGATTAGTAAAAAGCTAAAAAATGCTAAACCAGCAACAAGGATACACGGAGAGTTAAACAAATCATCAGTTATATTACGAGACTTATTAAGCGCAAAGTTTAATAGTATCTATGTAAATAATACGGAATTAAAATCTGAACTAAAAGAATACTTATCAAGAATAGCTCCTGATCAAGAAAAGATTGTGAAATTGCATAAGAAAGACACACCAATCTTCCAGGAGTTTAATGTTACCAAGCAAATTAAAGGTGCATTTGGCAAAAACGTAACTATGAAAAAAGGAATCTATCTTGTAATTGAACATACCGAAGCCTTACATGTAATTGATGTTAATAGTGGAAAGAAAGTAGATGCGAAAAAAGATCAAGAAGAAAATGCTCTATCAGTAAATCTTGAGGCTGCAGAGGAAGTTGCTAGGCAATTAAGATTGCGAGATATGGGCGGAATAATTGTTGTCGACTTCATAGATATGAAAAAGGAAAAGAACCGAAAACTTTTAACTGAAAAGATGAGAGAAGCAATGAGTAATGACAAAGCAAAACATTACATCTTACCTCCAACAAAATTTGGCTTAGTACAAATTACCAGACAAAGAGTAAAGCCTGAGATGAATATTGATACACAGGAAAAATGCCCGATGTGTTCTGGTAATAAACAAATAGATTCAAGTTTATTGTTAGTAGATCAAATTGAGAATAAACTACATAGTCTAAATGAAACAACTAAAGGGTCAATCCAAATATCTACACACCCTTTTGTTGCATCATATATTAACAAGAAAGACAGCTGGTTTTCTTCATCTATTTGTAAGAATTGGAGCAAGAAATTTGGAAGAAAAATTCTTGTCAAAGGGGATGACAGATTGCATCTACTCCAATATTCTGTTATCAAATGATTTATTTATTTCAACTGCAACTATTCTCTTATACCATATAAGAAGAGGTATTATAGCTAGCAACATCATAATTACACCAACTAAATATCCAAATCTAATATTGTCAGCAACATGAAAGAAAGGCAATGTAAACACCCCAATTAGAAGCATCCTACATAAAATATTTAAAGTACTAAAAACAGAACCAGCTCTACCAATCAGATTATTAGGAACATGATTAAATATATAAGTAGTACGTAATATTCTTACACCCGCATTTGTAATACCTAATATAAAACTTCCTCCAAAGAAAATCCATAAAATATTATAAATGGCCATCAAATAGAATGCAAAAGCAACAACAAGCATTAGAAAAATCACTCCGAAAACTGTATTACTATTTTTAAATAATCTCAAAATCATTATCCCTGAAAATATTGCGCCAAAAGAATAATATATTTCAGACGAAGCATAAATATTACCATCCATTTTCAAGAACCTATCTACATATGAAGGCAATAAAACATGGATTTCAACTAAAGTAAATGCAAATAACATATAAGATGCTAACCCAAAAACAAAAATAATTGGATGATTGTGCAAATATTTAAACCCCCCTTTTAAGCGTTGAAAAAGACCTTCAGTATGTATCTTTTCTTTAGCTATTGGAATATATCTCATTAATAAAAAAATAAAAATAACTACAATGTAAGTTATCGCATCCATAAGTAATACCTCATATATCTTCCATGGCTCTATATTAAATGGAAGCTTAAGAGTAATGCCTGCAATATCAAGAGAATTATCTGTAGTTCCAGTCAGCAGTATTGCTGCAAATGCACCTGCCAGAACTGAGGTAACCTGCCCTTGAACCTCAATATAAGAATTTAATTTCCCATAATTCTTTGGTTCAGTAATCTCTTGACCAAATGCATACAGATTAGGATAATGAACATTATAATTAAAGATAGTAATGCCAAAAACAAAAATTATTAATACATCTCCTAAATGTTGATGTTGAATACCAAAGCATGCTATCCCTCCAATAAACAAACCACAGATTAGATTAATTATAATAAATAATCTCTTTCTAGAATACCTATCAATTAATGTTCCTGCATACAAACCCCAGAAGAGAGTAAGAAATGTAATAAGTAAGTATGCATTCGCAAAAACTTCTGGTCTTGAAACAATTTTTACAAAATACCATGGAATAGCAATCATGCTTATCCCTTGAGCCAATCCAGAAATGATATTAGCTAAAAAGAGTAATGAAATTGCTTGTTTATTTTTCACGATCGCAAAATTAGTATTTATATTGATAAATTGTATTTTTGATAGATGAACAGCAAAAGAGTTTATGATATTAAAGTAGCTACTGATCGATTAAAAGACTATTGTGCTATACAAGACAGATGTCAATTGGAGGTAATCCAAAAGATGAAAGATTGGGGATTACTTAAGATAACACAAGAACATATCTTAGGAATATTAATTCAGGAGAGATATGTGGATGAAGAGCGATACTCTAAATCCTTTTGTAGAGGGAAATTCAAAATAAAAAAATGGGGCAAACGCAAAATAATTAATGAATTAAAAAAGAAACATATCTCGGAAAATTGTATTCTGAATGGCCTAAAAGAAATTGATGAGGTCCAATATCTTAAAGAATTAGAGAGCCTCTATCAAAAGAAAATAAATAATATCCACGAGAAAAATCATTTCATTAAGAAAAATAAGATTGCAACCTACTTAATAAATAAAGGTTACGAGAGCAATTTAGTCTGGGATAAAGTAAGAGAGTTAAAAGAATAAGTACTTTTGTATTATGATTACAGATGAACAGATAAGAGCATTATCAAAAAGGAGAGATGAACTTAACAGATTCATTGATATTGAAAAGAAGAAAGAGGAAGCAAATGCTTTAGAGCAAGAGTCGCAATCTAGTAATTTCTGGGAGAATCCAAAAGAAGCTCAATCAATACTAAAAAAGTTAAGTATTCTAAAAAGCTGGATAAAATCATATCATTCAGTCTCCACTAATATTGAAGAACTTCAAGTACTAATAGAGCTTAATGCTGACGAATCTGAACTTGATAAATATCATAAAAAAACTATTGGGTCAATTGAAGATTTAGAATTTAAGAATATGCTAAGTGCTCAAGAGGACAGCATGTCAGCTGTAATGACAATTAATCCTGGAGCTGGAGGCACAGAAAGTCAAGATTGGGCAGAAATGATAATGAGAATGTATATTATGTGGGGAGACAAAAATAAGTATAAAATTAAAACTCTTGACCTACAAAAAGCTGATCCAGCAGGAATAAAATCAGTAACCTTAGAATTTGAAGGAGAATTTGCATTTGGACATCTAAAAGGAGAAAATGGAGTGCACAGATTAGTTCGAATATCTCCTTTTGATTCAAATGCAAAACGACATACTTCATTCGCCTCAGTGTTTGTATATCCATTAGCAGATGATAGTATTGAAATAATTATTGACCCTTCTGATATAAGCTGGGATACATTTAGAGCAAGTGGTGCCGGCGGACAAGGAGTAAATAAAACTGAGTCAGCTGTTAGATTAAAACATGATCCAACAGGCATTACAATTGAAAATTCTGAGTCAAGATCTCAATTAGAAAATAAAGCAAAAGCAATTCAATTATTAAAATCTCAACTTTATGAATTAGAAATAAGAAAAATACAAGAAGAAAAAGATAAACTTGAAGGAAGTAAAATGAAGATTGAATGGGGATCACAAATAAGAAATTATGTTTTACATCCTTATAAGATGGTAAAAGACCTAAGAACAAATCATGAAAGCTCAAACCCAGAAGCTGTTCTAGATGGTGAATTAAACAGTTTCATCAAATCATATTTAATGGAATTTGGTCAAAAATAAAATTTAAGAATAAGTACATACAATTAAAGAATAATTACTCTATTTGCATGAAAGAAACTAATAATGAAGATATATCATAATCCTAGATGCAGCAAAAGCAGACAAACACTTGCCATTATTGAGAAGAAAACATCTAATTTTGAGATCGTTAGATATTTAGAAGATCCTCTAAAATTTAATGATATTAAGGTACTATTAATAAAACTTAATATAAAGCCTATTAAGATTGTAAGAACTAAAGAAACAATTTGGAGAGAGAAGTTTAAGGGTAAGGAAATAAATGATAATGAAATTATCAATATATTAGCTGAAAACCCAAAATTAATGGAACGGCCAATAGTAGAAACGAAAGAAAAAGCTATAATAGGAAGGCCTCCAGAAAATGTATTAGAACTGTTTAACTAGGGATCTGATCTTCGTCTAACTTTCCCTCTTTAAGCCAAACAAAAATAAAATAAGGAATAACCGAAGCTAAAAAAATAAGGCACCAGAAAGCCATTAAAAAAACAAAAACAAATATTAAAAAACCTAAAAATTTCATAATCATATATTTTTCACAAAGGAACGATAAGAAATAAAGATATCAAAATATTTTAGCCATGAATTACAGAATCGAGAAAGATACAATGGGAGAAGTTAAAGTCCCTGAAGATAAATACTGGGGAGCACAAACCGAAAGAAGTAGAAATAACTTTAAAATTGGACGCGAAGCTAGTATGCCAAAAGAAATTATTTATGGCTTTGCATATCTAAAAAAAGCTGCTGCACATACTAACTGTAAATTAGGCGTCTTATCTTCTGAGAAAAGAGATTTAATCTCAAAGGTTTGTGACGAGATTTTAGATAAGAAGCATGACGACCAGTTCCCTTTAGTGATTTGGCAAACAGGAAGTGGAACTCAGAGTAATATGAATATCAATGAAGTGATTGCTAATAGGGCTCATGTAATCAATGGAGGCAGGCTAGAAGATGCTGAAAAAACAATCCATCCTAATGATGATGTAAATAAATCGCAAAGCTCAAATGATACTTTTCCTACAGGAATGCATATAGCATCTTATAAAATGATTGTTGAAAAAACAATTCCTGGACTACAACAATTAAGAGAAACCCTTCAGAAAAAATCAGAAGAGTTTATGAATGTTGTAAAAATTGGAAGAACTCATCTAATGGATGCGACCCCGCTAACTTTAGGGCAGGAATTCTCAGGATATGTTTCTCAGCTAGATCATGGATTAAAAGCATTGAAAAACACATTAGATCACTTATCTGAACTGGCTTTAGGAGGAACAGCAGTAGGAACAGGTATTAATACCCCTGATGGATATTCTGAATTAGTAGCAAAATATATTGCGGAATTCACAAGCCTTCCTTTTATTACTGCTAAGAATAAGTTTGAAGCTCTTGCCGCACATGATGCGATAGTAGAAAGCCATGCAGCATTAAAGCAGCTGGCTATTTCTTTGAATAAAATTGCAAATGATATACGATTACTTGCCTCAGGACCAAGAAGCGGAATAGGTGAGATTATAATCCCTTCAAATGAGCCTGGCTCTTCTATTATGCCAGGAAAAGTCAATCCGACACAAGCTGAAGCACTTACAATGGTATGTGCTCAAGTTATAGGAAATGATACTACAATATCAATCGGAGGAATGCAAGGTCATTATGAATTAAATGTATTTAAACCAGTAATAGCAGCTAATTTTTTAGAATCAGCAAAATTACTTGGAGATGCTTGTATCTCTTTTAACATACATTGTGCTGTTGGGATTCAGCCAAATCACGAAAATTTAAAAACTAATTTAGAGAACTCATTAATGCTAGTGACTGCTCTTAATACTAAGATCGGATATGAGAAAGCTGCTAAAATTGCAAAAACTGCTCATGAAAATGGAACAACTTTAAAGCAAGAGAGTATTAATTTAGGTTACCTTACTGCAGAAGAATTTGATGCTTGGGTGAAACCTAAAGAAATGTGTGGGAATTAAAAAGTAATAAACTACAAATAAAAAAAGCATGGAAAAATTTCCATGCTTTTTTTATTTAAATTACCATAATAGCTTACTTTCCAGCAGGAGCAGCAGGAGCACTATCACCTCCAGATCCACCTCCAAAACTATAAGAAAGACCAATAGTAAAAGAATTTAATGATTTAGCATTATCAGTTCCTTTAATCATTTCATAACCAAGACCAATACCAATATTATTCATATGATAAGCAATCCCTGCACCACCTCCAAATTCATTAGAAGATGCTGTAAATTCATCATCTCCAAACGTTCCTTCTTCTGGCACATACGACGCATCAGTTATCATATACATACCCATACCTACATTTGCTGAAATACTAGGAGAGAATCCATATGACAAACTTGCTTTTAATGGAACAATACCAAATCCCATACCATAACCAGCGGAAAGGACAGCAGACATGTCATCATTAATAGAGTAATCATAACTCAAATTCAAAACAGCTGAAGACGAACCTACTTCAGTCATTTCTGTATCTTCATCATTTGCCTTATACATAACTGCATTTCCATCAGCATCTGCTATCATCGTTCCAGATAACATCATGTAATCTAAGCCTACTCCAAAATTTTGTGCTGATAATCCTAAAGTAAGAAATCCTGCACATAAAAATGTAATTGTTTTTTTCATAATTTTTATTTTTAATTTTTGCTTACTCTAACATGGTTTTCAGCGTCCCCAATAATTTTTTTAATACGAGAAAATATAGCCTATACCTATTTGAATAGATCTATTCTTTATAGTTTTGGCCTCCATAATATCAGTGAAAGCCAACCCATACCTTAGATCTACATGAAATAAATCATTTACCTCATAAGTTGCTCCTATATTTGCTCCAAACTCTGTTTTATTATATATATCCCAATCCATAGATTCATCACCTGTAGAGCCACTAAATGCATATGCAAAATACGGTCCTAAAACCAAGGCTAATTCATCATTAATATGAAAATTGCCATTAAAAGCAATATCAACATAATTTGTTTTAATCTCATTAGAGACAGTTATTGTATCTATTGTTTGATCGACTAACCCTCCTTTCTGATGAAAAATGACCTCTGGAGAGTACCTTATATTTGCCTCACCTAATTTCATAAATGATCCAAAATAAAATCCTGTCCTGAAATCTACACCCTCAGCATCATCTCCTGAGAAATTCGTCATTGCAGCACCGGTCTTTAACCCAAATGACTGTGCTGAAAGAGTGAAAGAAAGAAGACTTATAAATATAATAAATAATAGTCTCATAACTATCTTATTTGCACTCCCAATAAACACTATAGCCAACGCCTGTAACAGCATCTGTTTCTTCAATTGCTTCTAAATCATCACCACAATATTCTTGCGAATCATATCCTTGTGTTAAATAATCTTCACAATTCATGCCAAATGTAGCCTGGCAATCTGCATCTGTTAACCCATAAGAACTAGTTAAATCAACTTTGATTTCACAATCTTTACATTTTTTACATGATGTGAATCCGAAAGCTAAAAAACTAATAGCTAAAACTTGTAAAATTCTTTTTTTCATAATATTTAATTTTTATTTATGCTTACTCTTTTAGAATAGGTTTTCAGCTTCCCCTAAATTAATAATTAATCCATATTTACCCAATTAACATTTGTTGGCTGTTGGTTCTCACCCCAAGCAACTCCAACATCTCTAATAGCTTTAATAGCCTCCTTCTCTAGGGCAACTTGATCTCGCTGTACTTTCAAAATAAAATCCCATTCTCTATCTTCATCTGCTTTCAATTTTGCTTTTATTTGATTTCCTAATGCTGTTGCATCCTTATTACACTTAGAGTCAGCTGCAACTTCACCTAACCAGCGCCCTGCTTCTCTTGCATTTTGTGATGCCCAAGCTCCTTTAGCTTTACCTAAGGCAACTGCGCAACGGTGATCCTCAATCTCCTTTAATAAGGATTGAGCATCAGTATAACAACTTACATCTGGTAAAATTCCTGATAAATAACTAGCTGCTAAATCATAATTATCTTGTGCCTTAGCGGCTCTTGCATCAGCAATATTCTGCATGCATTCATTCTCCATCTTTTGCTTGAAAATTTCTACAGAAGCATCTTGACCTTTCATATAGCAATCTTTACAAATACTTGGTATTGTTATTAACGTATAAATAGCTTGATCATACTCCTTCTTACCGGCTAAAGATTCTGCCTCCTTAATAATAAAATCACATTCAGAATTATAGAACTCAATAATCCTTGTTTTACCCTCCTCAATAAAACCTTTTACATCTCTATGTCTATATGACAACCCTTTTAATGCACTGATATAAGCCTTTGTTTCATTATTTCCAACCCCTTTTAATGTAATGTCGGTTGTAGAATAAATAGTTCTAGTCATATTGTCTGCAATTCTTAAGCTAACATTTATAGTATATGCATGTTTAGGAGGAGCACTTGGAATAACATCTTGAGTTAAAATATCCACTCTAGGATACATTATAAAACGACTCCCATAACTAGCAAGCCCATTCTTACTTGCAATCTGAGTCATTCTAGTTAGTAATATTCTTTCTGCTCCAGAGGGCATATCAGGAATATTTGGCATTATTGTTTTGATAGCAATTCTACCAACATCGTCAGTCTTACCTAAATTATTTTGAGCTTCTAAATTTACACCTATAAAGATAAATGTAATGAGTGTTAATAGTATATTTCTCATAATCTTATTATTTTGTTCCTAAAATGATATCTGCACGACCTAAACCTTTCGTTACAACCTTAGCAGTAATATCAAACTCTTTTAAATATTTCTGCAACTGCTGAGCAAATTTCTTTGTATCCATCTTCTTCTCCTTCACTTTTCCAGACTTATACACCTTCTGATAGAACAATGGTATCATTACTCTCTTACAGGTCATCTTATTCTCACTAACCATTTTAATATTTGGACCACCATCTGTAGTATTCTCAGAAAGCCAATCTTCTATTAGAACATTTAATTCTTCATCATCCTCACCAAATTCGCTTTCTAAGTCTTCACCCCAACCATCAGTATTTTTAATGTCAATTCGTACCTCTCTACATTGACAAGCTATTATCTTTTGAAAGTGAGATGTAACTTGACCAACAAATCCATCCATATGAGCATATACCATTTCCCTAGCTAATTCAACTTCAGTTCTAGAGAAATCTCCGTTTCCTGTTCCTTGCTTATCTGCTATAGGAGAATTTGTATAAGCATCTATTGCAGTAATATTAAAATCACATCTTTTATCAAATCCATCATCAACAAAATCAAAATCTAACATAAACTTAATATCTGGACTCGCTTTCTCAAACAATACATCTACAGGGTTCTTAGCTATTTCAGAACCATCCTTCATAGTTCGCATATTATCTTCAGCAGCATCCTCTTTTATTTCTGCAAGCACAGCTTCAAGATCCTCTAAAGGAAATCCTCTCTCAGCCCATAACCCACTAATTTTATTGATAATCTTCTTAAGATCTCTATCTTCTCTTAATGCCTTATCATAAAGATAAATAACATCTGTTGTCCCTTGATTGTTAAATTCTTGCGTGTAACCATTAGCTGTCATCCAGGCATTTGCAGGCATTACCATAAGAGTTGGTTTTATTTGAGCAACACCAGCATATGAAATGCCTAAAAATATAGCTAGTAGTAATATTTTGTTTTTCATGATTTTATTATTTTATTATTTGATCTGTTTTTAATTTATATCGTATTCCTTCTACATCAATCTTAACTTTAACTCCATATGTAGTCTGGCTTCTTGATTTTTTCTTAGACTTAGTTGATTGCTCTATCTTAATATATTTTGAATAATCTTCTCTAAAGAATTCAGCTACATAGGCTCTATATTTTTCTCTAGCCTGTACTTCAGTTATTAGAGGGCGAACACTACATGTGCTTTTATTAACTCCTTTAAATAAAATATCATTAATAGCATTTCGTTTAGCCTGATCTATAGCCTCCTTCTTTGAGCTTCCTGACCCCCAAGCCATAAATACAAAGTTACCGTCAAGTTTATCCTCTAAGCACTCCGTTTCATACTGATAGAAACTTGCTGATTTTGCTTGCTTATTCTGTGCATTAATAGAAATGCACATAAATAAACATGCTAAAGTAAGGAAGGTATGTATTAAATAATTTTTCATAATTATATTATCTAAACATGTTTCCAAGATTCTGTAAAATACCTGCAGCTTCTAGATCTCTTCTTAATCCATCAACATCTACAGACACAATAACTCCAATCTTAAATTCTTTCTTACTTACCTTAGATACATCCTCAGGTCGTACACGTCCATTATTTGATGCTGTTACAAACTTCATATATTTACCTCCTGTAGCAAAAAAAGACTTAAAGAACTCCTTCTTTTCTTGCTCAATATTTGGATTCATAACTAAAGGTTTTTGGCTAACACAGGGCCCAGAGTTAATACCCTGAAAAATAATTGCATGTACTGCATTCTTTTTTGCTTGTTCAATAGCAACCTTTGGTTTTTTAGAGAATGAAAATACTTTAATAGTATAATTAGTTCCCTTTCCTTCATCTACGCAAACAACTTCATACCTCCATTGTTTCGTGTCTTTATTTGCCTTTTTCTTAGCGAAAATTTGCGCTTCACTAAAATTAGATAATAATATTGTAAATGCTAATAAAAATATTTTTTTCATGATTTCTTGTGTTTTTATTTAGATTATTTTTGTTGTCTTAAAAGTAAAATTAATTCATCCCATCCTTTCTTACAGCCTTTAAAGTTCGTTGCTTGTATCGCATCTTTCTCATCTAACTCAGGAGGCCTGGTTACATAATATCTATTATCCCAAATAGCTTTTTTATCTACTTTAACCGTTCCTTTCTTAGCATATTTCGTTCCTCCTTTAGAGCTATATTTTGGGACAAGAACATCAAATTTCTCACCACCTGTCAAGCCTTCTTTCATACCAATCTTTGCATTACATACTTTACCTTTTTTTGCAAACTCATAGAATGGAGTCTTGGTTTTAAATACATCATATTTTCTTTGAAGATTTACATATACCTTGTTCACAGAACGTACTGTCGCTTCTTGTATTACCTCACTGTCAGAACGCTTGGTATTAAGCTGCGAAATTAGAGTAAATGCTTTTGCTTTACCTACAAACTTTAAATTAAACATGTCTGGATTTTCAAATGCCTGAATTCTTTGTTTTCTCTCTTCTTCACTAAGCTTATCTTTATTATTGTCGCCTATCCAGCATCTATTTTTAAAGATTTGCTGAATACTATCATTCCATTCTAATTGATATAGATAAGCATGTGTCCATACATTATAACCTTCAGCTTTATTATAAACTGCTTCAGCTGCTTTAAGGGCTAATTTTTTTGCTAAATCAGGGATGTCTTGCTTATTAATCGCTGCTTTAGAAGCTTCATAAACTGGCTTAGCCCACTTCTCATTATCAATAAATTCAAAATATTCAAGTACTACAAAAGTATTTCCTATTAATTCAAGTCCTGAGCGCTCCAACGCAGCAAAACCTTTTTGTAACATAGCAGCATCTGAAGCATCGTCCTCTGTAGCATTATATAGTCCTCTTTTTTTAATGAGATCTATATTCATAACGCCACTGGCATCTCTATTAAACCATTTCCCAACCAGTTGATTGGCAATTCTCTTTTCTTTAAAATAGGCATCAATTTTACCTTCTATTCCTTTAAGTTTAAATCCAGGAATTCCTGCTTTTGTCATATCACTAAGCTCACCGATAATATTAGCATATCTCTCTTTTAGAAGATGATTATCATACTTTTCTGGAAAATCCATTGATCTAAAAGTATTGGTAATAATCTCTCCTTTTTCCATTGCAGGGTCCTCAATCATCATAACATGCAAAGAGCTTCTGCTATACTTTGTATTATCTTGAGCTAAAGCACTTAAACTAGCTACTATTAATAACGTTAAAAATACATTTAATTTTCTCATAATTTCTTTTAGTTAATTCAGCTGCAAACATACTATAAATTTATGAAAATAAGAAATACAAAAAAAACAGCCCAATCCTATCCTAAGATCATTGATTCTTAATGATTTATGACTTTAATTAAAACCAAGAAAAACAACTATAAAGAGTTCTTTTGAAGACGTATTATTCAGTATCAGATTTTATATCCGACACAAATTTCTTAATGTGCTGCTCATCTTCCTTTTTACAAATAAGTAATGTGCCTTCATCCTCAACAATAATATAACCATTCATACCCTGTATAACTACTAACTTATCATGAGGCATCTTCACTAGATTCTCAGATGAGTTATATAACCTTACATTATCCCCCTGCAAAGCATTATTATGTTCATCTAAATCAAGATGAGCATAAAGAGACCCCCACGTCCCTAAATCACTCCAGCCAAAATTAGCAGGATAAACGTATACATTATCTGACTTCTCCATCAATCCATAGTCAATAGAGATGTTTTTACATCCTGGAAATACTCTATTAATAAACTCTGATTCTTCAGCGGTATTATAAAATTGTTTACCCTCACTAAATACATCATACATATCACGCAAATGCTTACGGAATGCTAAGGTAATTGACGCAACACTCCAAACAAACATTCCTGAATTCCACAAAAAATCACCACTGTCTAGGAAGTTAAGAGCTAACTCCTGATTAGGTTTTTCAGTAAATGTTTTTACTCTTCTTACTTTTTTATAATTTGGAATTCTTTCTTCTGTAAATTGAACATAGCCATATCCTGTTTCGGGTCGAGAAGGCTTAATCCCTAAAGTTAATAAGATATTATTACTTGCAGTAACCTCTAAGCAATCTTGCATAACCCTAACAAATTCGCCTTCATTTAAAATAATATGATCAGATGCTGCAATTATCATATTAGCATTCTTATTTATACTATAAATCTTAAAAGAGGCATAAGCAATACAAGGAGCTGTATTTCTCATAGCTGGTTCGCATAAAATATTACTCTCAGGCACATCGGGCAATTGCTTTAAACATAAATGCTTGTAATTTGCATTTGTCACAACAAATATATTCTCAGAAAAACAGATTCTTTTTAATCGACTATATGTTTGTTGAATTAGGGTATCTCCTGTTCCTAAAATATCTATAAACTGCTTTGGGAATGCTCTCTTACTCATCGGCCAAAATCTTGAGCCAATTCCTCCTGCCATTATTACAGCATAATTATTTTTATTTATCTTCATTAAGCTTTTCAAAAAAATTCCTGCTAAAATACAACAATTTATACTTTAATGTATTATCCACGAATTACCTCGGAAAAAGGATGAAATAAATATACCTTGTTGGTTTGTTCCTCAATACACCTAAATCGTTTTCTTAACCTAACTCCTTTTATAAAGGATCTTCCATTTGATAATTTAAATAACTCACCAACTTGAATATCAGAAATAGTTAACAATATTGTATCATCATATTTTTTTAACACTTTCACCAATTCAATGTCAGAATATGTAGATGCTTTAGGCAGGACCATATGCCCACTCAAGACTTTTAAGATATCCTTAGGGAAAAAAGTTGGAGATAAAAAATTCAACATCATAGATTTATAAATAGCTTTCCAGTTATTACCATGTGGAGGTACACTATTCCCATATTCTCTAAAAACAAATGCGTGAGCAAGTTCATGCACGATAGTAATTAAAAAAGAATATGTATTTAAGTTATTATTAATAGTAACTACCATTCGATTCTTTACAACCTTAAAATCTCCAAGTTTACTTCTTCTTGGCTTGGATATTCTTACATCTAAATCTAATTCAGCAATCCAACATTCTAGCAATGGTATGCTAGATTTTGGTACAAATGAATGGAAAGAACTCATTAGCTTAGGCATTATGATAAAGATACTCATATACGAAGGTATGATTATAGCCTTTTTGGTTAATCTCTATGTCAGTTAAAGCAGAAACTAACTTTCTTAAAAGTCCTATCAACAATCTTATAAATATTTCACAGAACATATATAAATTAGAAGCCTAAAAATAAAGCTATGTAACCTACAACTAAAGCAATAACTAATCCAACGCCAGAAACAATAAGTCCATCTTTTCTATTTTGTGCAAGTAACGGAAAAAGTCCATCTCCACTAGTTGCTATAGCTGCTGAAATTAATGCTGCCATAGGAAAATTAGGAATTGTAATAAAGGCTACTGCAACTGCAATCATTCCACCGCAACCGGGAGTTACTCCTATTAAAGCTGCTAATAATATAACAACGTATGCTGATGATTCCATCCATGAATGAAACGTATCTTCACCGATAAGCACATCAATGATATAGTTAGCAACAAACAACCCAATAAAAACGTATGTCACCACCATAGCAACATCTAATATTGCATGTAATATGGTCGATTTGATATTCTTATAAGAGGAATAGCAGTCGTGATATGTATAAATAAAAACACTGACACAGTAAAAGATTATACAGGTAGCCGTAAGTGATACTGCAACCCAATAAGTTAGGTTTGAAATAGCATCAATACCTCCACCCCATAAAGCCATAATAGAACCGGGAGCTAAAAATATAGCCATCGCTATGATAGCATAAAAACCAAAATCCTCAATAAATATGCTTGCTGAAGAATTTTGTTTGGCTTGAAAGCTTTGATCATCCGTATAATTTGGCTGATTATTTTCAGAATTAGCTCTAAATCCGAGGATATCTGATAAATAGCCAAAAATAACTCCTGCAATTAATCCAAATATAGTAATTGTTATATATGCTTTTAAGTTCCCTGCAACATCCGCTTCATTAGAAGCTCCTAATAAAACAAATGATCCTTCTCCTAACGTACTAATAAAAGTAGCAAATAAACCCCCAAACGATATTTTGTTATTTTTATATAATGAAGCGACTACAATTGTTGCACCACAGCCAGGGATTGCCCCCAATAAAGAGCCAACAATAGGATGTGTCCACTTAGGACCAATCTTATTCGCTATATTATCATGTCTTGTTTTGGTTGCAAAACTAATTAAAGCAAATCCAATAATTGATAACGAAACATAGCCTCCTATTGCACCTGCTGCTTCAAGATTATCTAAAATAAATGACCAAAGATTAAATTCCATATTTACCTATCTATTGTATATCTAGCGTGGCAAATATAGTTATTTAGACTAACTCTTTTACACTACTGTTTGAAGAGAAATTAGGACAAGTATTACAACCGTTCTTCTTTGTTGTTCCACAAGAAATAAGAGCTAATAATGCAATAATTAATAAAAGATGATATTTTTGTATCTTCATAATAAATGCAAATTTAAACAAATTACTAATTTTTAATGTTAAAATTACTCAAACACTTAGGCCTATACTTTATTATGATGCAGAAAGTTTTAAGTATCCCAGAAAAGTGGAGTGCGTTTAAGAAGCAATGCCTATTAGAACTAGAAAAAGTAGGACTTAATTCATTAGGCATAGTTGTAATTATCTCATTCTTTGTAGGTGGAGTTGTAAGCATACAAACTGCCTTTAACATGACAAACCCTTTGTTACCAAAATATTTAGTTGGTTTAGCCAGCCGTGATTCATTAATATTAGAATTCTCTCCTACAATGATTTCTCTAATATTAGCTGGAAAAGTAGGCTCAAGTATTGCTTCAGAAATTGGAAGCATGAGGGTTAGTGAGCAAATAGATGCATTAGACATAATGGGAGTAAATTCAGCATCATTTTTAATTTTGCCAAAAATAATTGCTGCAATAGTATTCTTCCCATTTTTAGTAATAATTAGTATGGGCATTGGAATGGTTGGTGCTTGGGTTGGAGGATTATCTGCAAATGTCACCACTGCTGATTTTCTTTACGGATTAAAATATGAGTTTAATTCATTCTATATCACTTATGCAATAGTTAAAACATTATTCTTTGCCTTTATCGTTTCTTCAGTATCATCTTATTTTGGATATTTTACTAGAGGGGGGTCAATAGAAGTAGGAAGATCAAGTACAAAAGCAGTAGTTTATAGCAGTATTATAATCTTATTTTTTAATTTTATTCTTACAAAGCTTCTTTTAGCATGATAGAAATTAAAAACATTGAAAAATATTTTGGAGAACATCATGTTTTAAAAAACATGACACATAAATTTGAACAAGGCAAAGTAAATCTAATTATTGGAGAGAGTGGGTCAGGGAAAACTACTTTAATTAAGATATTAGTTGGACTTTATGAGAATGACACTGGCTCTGTGCTTTTTGATGGCACTGACATGAATCAAATGAAGAGTAAAGAGAAAAAATCTTTACGAAAAGAAATAGGCATGCTTTTCCAAGGAGGAGCTCTTTACGATTATATGACCGTCGAAGAAAATATTATATTCCCATTAACGATGTTTACAGAACGATCTAATATAGAAAAGTTAGAGCGAGTAAACTTTTGTCTTAAAAGAGTTAATCTAGAAGGCACTAATAAATTAATGCCAAGTGAATTAAGTGGCGGAATGAAAAAAAGAGTTGCAATTGCAAGAGCAATAGTAATGCAGCCAAAATACCTTTTCTGCGATGAACCAAACTCTGGTCTTGACCCAAAAACATCAATCGTAATTGACAATCTGATCAAAGAAATTACTGAAGAATATAATATTACTACTATTGTAAATACACATGACATGAATTCAGTAATGCAGATTGGAGAGAATGTTGCTTTTATTCACCAAGGAGAGATATGGTGGACTGGCACTAAGGAGAACCTCTTTAAATCAGATAATAAAGAATTAAACAAGTTTGTATTTGCTTCTGAACTTTTTAAAAGTTTAAGAAAATCATAATGAAAGATGTTAGAGCAAAAAAACACCTTGGTCAGCATTTCTTAAATGACGAAACGATTGCTTTTAACATTACAAAATTACTAAATAATAATACAAGAAATGTTGTAGAGATTGGTCCAGGTATGGGAATACTAACACAATTTCTAGTAAAAAATGATTATAAAACTGAAGTTATAGAGATTGACACAGAAAGTGTATTTTACCTCAGGCTAAATTACCCAAAATTAGACATCCATGAGGGTGACTTTCTACAAATTAATCTTAAAAAAAAATATCCATACAATTTCTCATTAATAGGAAACTTCCCTTATAATATCTCATCACAAATATTATTCAAAGTATTTGAAAATAAAGATCAAATACATGAAATAGTTGGTATGTTCCAGAAAGAAGTAGCTGAGAGGGTAACTTCTAAAAAAGGAAAAAAAAGAGGAATTCTATCTGTATTTTTACAAACATTCTATGACATTGAATACTGCTTTACAGTAAATGAAGATGTCTTCAACCCTGCTCCAAAAGTAAAATCAGGGGTAATAAAATTAGTTCGGAATGAGAGGAAAAAACTATCTGTTGATGAAAAAAAATTTAAACGAGTTGTAAAGGCTGGCTTTCATCAAAAAAGAAAAACCTTAAAAAATGCTTTAAAACCTTTTAAATTAATAAATGAAAGTAAAATAGCAAATTTACTACCTTTACGAGCTGAACAATTAACCGTTGATGATTTTATCAGATTAACAAATCATGTCCAATAAAATAGAAATAAATAGTATCTATATTCAAGAATTAACTACTTTAATCGAGCATAAAGACTCAACTAAAGTAGTTTCAAAGCTTGAGGAGCTTCACATTGCAGATATTGCTGAAGTAATTGAGACCCTATCATCAGACAATGCTAAATATATCTTTAATTTAATCTCTGATGAAGAAAGATCTGCAGCAATACTCGTAGATTTAGAAGATAATACAAGAGAGAATCTGCTTTCTGATCTAAGCGCAAAAGAAATTGCTGAAGAAGTAATTGACAAGTTAGAGTCTGATGATGCGGCTGATGTAATTGGAGAATTATCAGACAAGACTCAGGAAGAAGTACTATCTCATATTGAGGATATTGATCATGCAAATGATATTAGTGATTTATTAAACTACCCCGAAGATTCTGCTGGTGGACTTATGGCAAAAGAGCTGATCAAAGTAAACGAAAATTGGAATACTGTGCAGTGCCTTAAAGAAATGCGTAAGCAAGCAAATGATGTAAAAAAAGTGTATACAATTTACGTGGTCAATGATGACAACAAACTGTTAGGACTGATGTCATTAAGGAGATTGTTACTTACTCAAAGATCAATTGCTATAAAGAATATAATTACAACAGATATTATATCTGTAAAAGCAACAACAGATGATGAAGATGTCGCTAATATCATGCAAAAATATGATCTAGTAGCTCTACCAGTTGTAGATGATATCGGAAGGTTAATCGGGAGAATAACTATTGATGATGTAATGGATGTTGCGAAAGAAGAGGCGGAAAAAGATTATCAATTAGCAAGCGGTATATCTGAAGATGTAGAAAGCAGCGATACTATTTGGGAACTTACAAGAGCAAGACTTCCATGGTTATTAATTGGAATGATAGGAGGATTATTTGGAGCAAAAGTAATTGGAATATTTAATTTAGAAAAGCACTTTGAATTAGCATTTTTTATTCCTTTAATTGCTGCAATGGGAGGGAATGTTGGAGTTCAATCAGCAGCTATTGTAGTGCAAGGGATAGCAAATGACTCACTCAAAATGGAAAATCTTTTACATAAGTTATTTAAGGAGTTAGGAGTAGGATTATTAAATGGAATTATTTGTTCTATAATAATATTAATAGCTACATTTGGACTAGGATATGGCATGGAATTGAGTTTAACAGTAAGTATTTCTTTGCTTGCAGTTATTGTATTTGCCGCTCTCTTTGGGGCATTTATACCTTTAACTCTCGAAAAATACAAAATTGACCCAGCACTAGCAACAGGCCCTTTTATAACTACAGTAAATGATGTCCTCGGACTATTTATCTATTTTTGGATAGGTCAAACTATACTCTAGTCTAGTATGAAAATTTTATTTGTTGACACGGTACACCCACTATTAAAGGAAGAGTTAGAAAATAACGGTAATACATGTGATACTGCTTATAAAAAGACAAAATCAGAAGTTGAAAAAATTATCAGTGTATATGACGGGATAATTATCAGAAGTAGATTTAAGATTGACAAGTTATTTATTGAAAAATCTTCTAAGCTGAAGTTTATTGCTCGTGCTGGAAGCGGACTAGAAAATATTGATATAAACTATGCCAAGATTAAGAATATAAGCTGTTTTAATGCTTCTGAAGGAAATAGGCAGTCAGTAGCAGAACATGCTATTGGAATGATACTTTCATTATTCAATAAGTTAAACACGGCTGACCAAGAGGTTAGAAATGGGAAATGGAATAGAGAGGCAAATAGAGGCATCGAACTTTCTGGCAAAACAATAGGGATAATTGGCTATGGAAATAATGGTTCTGCTTTTGCTAACTCTTTAAGTGGTTTTGGCGTTGAAATTCTAGCTTATGACAAATATCTATCTAATCACAAACACAAAAGTAGTATAGAAAAAATATTTGAAAATGCAGATATTGTAAGCTTACACGTACCCTTAACTGAGGAGACAACCTATTTAGTCGATTCTAATTTTATCAATAGCTTTAAGAAGAATTTCTATTTAATAAATACTTCAAGAGGAAAGTGTGCCAATACAAAAAGCATAATAGACGCAATAAAAACAGGTAAAATTAAAGGAGCTTGTCTTGATGTCTTGGAATATGAAAAAACATCATTTGAGGCATTAAGTAAAGGTGGATTAAATGATGAAATGAAATACCTCATTAATAGTAAGAGAACCATTCTATCTCCTCATATTGCTGGATGGACGCATGAAAGTAATATGAAAATTGCTAAGGTTTTATTAGATAAAATCATTTCTTTTCCTCTATAAGAGAGTTTATCTCCTCTCCCATTTTATGCATGCTCTCTTTTGCTTCATTTAATGAATCAAAAGCAGATTCTTTTACACTACTAAAAGTATCTCCAATAGAAGAAAATAATTCATTATAGTATGCAATCCCCTCGTTCATATTTAATGTAAATGCATTTAAATATTTAGCTGACTTTCTACCCCAATTTTCTTTATGTTCATCTATTTTATCAGCCAAATAAGTAAGATACATGCCTAATTCATTAACAAACATATTAGGCCGATCACCACGAACAACATCATCATTGCCAGTATATATATGATAAGACATATCCTGCAAAGTAAGTTCCTTATCAAAATAAGCCATATTTGGTCCTGGGCAAATTGAAACACCTTTACTTTCACGTGTTTGCACTTCATAGTTTATAACTGCAGTTGCGGCAAGCCCCATACATAAGCAGGTTTTTTCTGTAATCTGATCAGAAATCCCTTGTTCATCAATTTTATTTTTTTGATATAAACGAGAAGCAGTACAAACCCCCTCTCTTCCGTATTCATCACTCAATGCTAAAAACTTTCTCGGGCAAGAACTTCCTGGCTTGCCTTCGGCAATCTTTTCAAATTTTTCTATATCTTTAGATGAATCTCTCAAATTATTAAAAGGAACTCCTAAAGGAGAAATACCACTCAAATACAAATCATTTTCCTTTGCCTCTTGTAATTGTTTTCGAGTTTTAGCATCGACTGTAGTGGCCTCAGGAACCAATAAAAAAGGAGTTCCCCAACCTACAGTATCTAATTTATAATAATTAATTAAAAAATTATGTTCTTCAGCAGTAGCAACACCTCCTTGTGCAGTAATTTTTATCGGCAAAATCTTTTCAGGAATCGTTCTGCTATTTGCCTCTAATGCCATCTTACAAATAGCATAAGTATCATTGATTAGTTCTTGCCTTTTATCTCTAAATTCTGCTAAAATTGGACCCATTAAATAACCATCCGTAGCAAAAGCATGTCCTCCACAGTTTAAACCTGATTCAATACGATATTCTGAAACCCACAACCCTTTTTTAGCTAAAAATTTACCTTGAATAACTGCTGATCTATAGTCAGAGACTTTAAGTATTATTTTTTTCTTAATATACCCATTTTTATCAGGGAAAAAATCATCAAAGTTGGCAATATAACCATAAAGTCTAGGATTCATTCCTGCAGAGAATATTACTGAAGATGCTAAATTAGAATTTGCATAGCCTCTAAGGCCTGCATGTGCGTCATTGTATTCTGAAGGTAATTCCTCTCTTTTAAAATAATTTTTTTTATCAACTTTTGTCATGATATTTACATCAATGCTTCCCATTGACAGATTATCTTTTAACCAACAAGACAAATCCTCAAAACTAAATGAGCTTTCAGTTAACCTATTAAATTCTTGCTTAATATCACTACCATCAGGCAACATTGCAAAATATTTTTTAACCTCTTCAAACTTATCTTTAGTAGCTGTTGTAAATTCTTCAAATTTTTCTGATGCTAATTGATTTACCATCTCCAAATAAGCTGTTATTCTATCGGCACGATAATCCTTAGTATCATTCTTTATCTCTTTATAAGACAAGCTATATACATTACTATAGTGTTTTCGTAAGCGCTCTAATAAAACATCATCCGCCAGTGCAATCACAGTATTTATACCATAATGCGCTACTTTTAATGCGGAATCAGCTGTAAAAGCTGTTCCCATAACTGGTATATGAAAAGTATGTTGGGATTCCATTCTTATAAATTATAACACATTCTGCAAAGATAGTTAATTATACGTTATTAGTGCTTTACTACAATCTGGAGTGTATTTCTTGATTTTTGTTCAAGTATTATTTCTTTTCCTTTTAATAATTCATTGGTAGTTATATCAGTATAGTGTCTTAAGGTATAAAGTCTTAAATCATCATTATAAAAGACATCAAAACTCTCTTTCAGATCATTTAATAGAGCTGGCACTTTATACTTATCGTTATCTACACAAATAGAAAATGAAACAGCAGAATTTTGCATTAAATTTACTCCAATTCCATGCTTTGCTAGAATTGAAAAAATCATACTAATATGCATCTCAACAATAAATGCTAAAGATGTGTCAGAAATTGAAATCAGTATCTGGTTATCTTTTACAATCAAAGATGACATCTCAGGTTTCTTTATAATACCTTCTTTAATCTCTGAACCTTTCATTAGTGGGTGCAGAAAAGATTTAATGTGCAAAGGTATCTGCTTCTTTTTTAATGGCTGAATAGTTTTTGGATGAATTACTTTTGCTCCGTAGAATGCCAACTCAATAGCCTCATCAAAAGATACCTGCTCTAATAATTCTGCATCAGTAAAATGCTTAGGATCTGCATTCATCATGCCTGGGACATCTTTCCAAATAATTACTTTATCAGCATCAAGAGCAAAAGCCAATATAGCTGCAGTAAAATCACTACCTTCCCTTCCTAATGTTGTTGTGAAATTCTCCGAAGTACAGCCTAAAAATCCTTGAGTAATACAGTGTTTGTATTTTATCTGATTTTGAATGCAAGATACGCTTACCTCCCAATCAATCTTAGCATCTCGGTATGTATTATCTGTTCGAATTAGATCGCGAGCATCAATCCATTTATTTTTGAATTTCACTTTTTCCAAATAAGCACTCATAATCTTAGTTGACAAAAATTCGCCAACAGATACAATTTGATCATAATTATACGAATAATTAGAAGAAGGCTCATTCTCAAGAACCCATTCAATCTCGACAAAAAGATTATTTACTTCATCAAAAATTATATGGTTTTTATGAAATAAATTATTTATTATTTCATAATGAAAATCTTTTACTTTCTGCAAGGCAGCAAAAGGATCAGATGATCTTTGAGTATAAACCTCTACTACATTCTCTAACATATTAGTCACCTTCCCCATAGCAGAGAAAACAATAATTAAACTACCCTCAGTATAAGAAAGTAAGATATTTCCAACATTCTTGATATTCTCTACATCTTTTATTGATGCTCCTCCAAACTTATAAACTGTATACATTTATTTCTCAAAAACCAACTGCAAAGTAAAGATTATTTTCGCATCAAATACTTTTAATTTTTAGATATTTGCAGTAATATAAACTTACATAATGAAGATTGCATTTTTAACTTCCGGAGGTATTGCTCCTTGCTTATCAGCTTCAATTGGGAGGCTAACTCAAAACTACTTAAAAGACTATCCTGACGCTGAGATTATTGGATATTTAAACGGGTATAAAGGGTTACTACTAGGGAAATCAATTCCTTTCCCTAAAGAGCTTGCAAAAAATACAGACAAATTCTATCAATTTGGAGGCTCACCAATAGGAAATAGTAGAGTAAAACTTACAAATATTGATGATTGCATAAAAAAAGAATATATTAAACGTGGAGAAAACCCATTAGAAGTTGCTGCAAATCAATTAGTAAAGGATAGTGTCACTATTTTACATACAATTGGAGGTGATGATACAAATACCACTGCTGCAGATTTATCAAATTATTTACAAAAAAATAATTATAACCTAACAGTAGTTGGATTGCCAAAGACTATAGATAATGATGTATTCCCGATTACACAAACTTTGGGAGCTTGGACAGCAGCAGAACAAGGAGCAATCTTTTTTGAAAATATAGTTAATGAAAATACAACTTCTGATAGACAATTAATAATACATGAGATAATGGGCAGGCATTCTGGATGGCTTACTGCTGCAACTACTTTTGAATATCGGAAAAGACTACATGCTATCAATTTCATACCTGAAATAGGTATTATAAAAGAAAAATGGGACGTGCATTCAGTATTTCTGCCAGAAGAAAAGATTAACTTTAAGAAAGAATGTGAACGTCTTAATAAGATAATGGATCAATACGATTCTGTAAATGTATTTTTAAGTGAAGGAGCGGGGATGGATATAATTATTAACGAAACTGAAAAGGCAGGAGAAACTGTTCTGCGTGATGCATTTGGACATGTTAGATTAGACGAACTTAATGCGGGAAAGTGGTTTGCAAAAAAGCTGGGAAAAGCATTAAATGCAAATAAAATATTAGTGCAGAAAAGTGGTTATTTTGGAAGATCAGCAAAGGCAAATAAAGAAGATCTAGAATTAATATTTCAAATGGCTGACCATGCGGTTGCTAGTGCAATAGCTGGAAATAGTGGTGTTATTGGATGGGATGAAAACAATAATAATATTCTTAGCTGTATTGATTTTAACAGAATAAAAGGAGGGAAAGCATTTGATATCACACAAGACTGGTACATTAATATGATGAACGAAATTAAGAATATCTAATTGGGCGTACAAGCCCCACTCTTAACCTATTTTGGTGAACCAAAACAAACTGATGCAATAAAACAAGCATTAGAAAATGAACTTGCACGAATTCAACTTACTAGTTTAATTGGCTCATCATTTGCTATAACAGCCAGCGCAGTAGTCAGAGAAAGCAATAAACCACATCTATTTATTTTTAAAGACAAAGAAGAGGCTTCCTATTTTTCAAATGATATTGAAAGTCTACTAAAAAATGAGGTTTTCTTTTTTCCAGCTTCATACAGAAGAGCCTATCAACTTGAAGAAACTAATAATGCAAATATATTATTGAGAGTTGAGGTGTTAAATAAACTTAACAACAAAAGAAATCCAATTATAGTAACTTATCCTGAAGCTTTATCAGAAAAAGTAGTGAGTAGAAAAGAGCTTAAAAAACATACCATTACACTAAAAACCAATGATGAAATTCCAATACAGGAATTAGAAGAAATGATCCAAAAACTTAATTTTAAAAAAGTAGATTTTGTAATTGAATCAGGAGAATATTCTATAAGAGGTGGAATCATAGATATTTATTCCTATGCTGATGAATCCCCTTATAGATTAGAGTTTTTTGACACTGAAATTGAGAGTATCAGAACTTTTGACATTAATACACAGCTTTCAATCAAAACTGAAAACAAAATAACAATCATCCCAAATACTGAGGCTAAGAAAAGCATTGAATCTCAAGTCAGCCTTTTAGAATACTGTCCAAAAAATACTATTATTTGGGCAACAGATATTAAATATAGTCAAGGAATATTAGATGATTATTTCGAAAGAGCAAACGAACAGTACAGAAATATAGTACCGAACTCTATACAGTATTTGAGACCAGAACATTTATTTACTAATGGACGCGAGTTTACTAATGAACTTGAAAAATTTTCAATAATAGAAAACAGTAACAATTGTTTCTTTGATGCAGAAGAGAATATTACAATCAAGACAACTTCACTAACAAAAATTAATAAACAATTTGATTTACTAAAAAAAGATCTAAAGAAAAACAAAGAAGAAGGCTTGCAGAATATTATCCTTTGCTCCTCAGATGAACAAGAAGAAAGGTTCAATGCAATTTTTGAGCATAGTCAAGAAGAATTTAATTATAAGTGTATCTTATTTTCATTACATGAAGGATTTATTGACTACACCAATAAACAAGCGATTTATACTGATCATCAAATATTTGATAGATACCATAAATTTACATCAAAGACAAAATTTACAGATAAACAAGCCATAACAATTAAGCAGCTTACTCAACTTGAAATTGGTGATTATGTAACTCATATTGATCATGGAGTTGGAAAATTCGAAGGGCTGCACAAAATTAAAAATAATGAAAAATATCAGGAAGTTCTAAAACTAACCTACAAAGAAGGGGATATCCTATACATCAGCATTCATTCGTTGCATAAGATTGCTAAATTCTCTGGTAAAGAAGGAAGCAAACCAAAAATCAACCAACTTGGATCTCCTGTTTGGAAAAAAACAAAAGAAAGAACTAAAGCAAAAGTAAAGCAAATTGCTTTTAATTTAATTGAACTTTATGCGAAAAGAAAACTAAAAAAAGGATTCGCATACATGCCTGACACTTACTTACAACATGAGTTAGAAGCTTCATTTATGTATGAAGACACTCCTGATCAAAGTAAAGCAACTATTGATATTAAAGCAGACATGGAGCAAGAAATGCCAATGGACAGATTAGTGTGTGGTGATGTTGGTTTTGGAAAAACTGAAATTGCAATTAGAGCTGCATTTAAAGCAGTAGCTGACAATAAGCAAATAGCTGTCTTAGTACCCACAACAATTCTAGCTCTACAACATTATAAAACATTTAAAAAAAGATTAAAACATCTGCCATGCACAGTAGATTACATAAATAGATTTAAAACAGCTACGCAACAGAAATTAACACTAGAAAAAGTAGCAACAGGAGAAATTGACATCCTTATTGGGACTCATAGAATAGTTGGAAAAGATGTAAAATTCCTAGACTTAGGACTAATGATAATTGATGAAGAACAAAAGTTTGGAGTAAATATAAAAGATAAACTAAAACTTTTTAAAGAAAACATTGATACTCTAACACTAAGTGCAACTCCAATCCCTAGAACATTGCAATTTTCATTACTTGGTGCCAGAGATTTATCAATAATAAACACCCCTCCACCCAATAGACAAGCTATAGAAACTTCAATCATTAGCATGAACCAAGAAATTATTAGAGATGCTATAATCTATGAAATGGCTCGCAACGGACAAGTATTTTTTGTACATAACAGAATAGAAAACATAAAAGAAATTGCTGGGCTTTTGCAAAGACTTTGTCCAGATGCTAAAATTAGAGTTGGACATGGACAAATGGATGGGAAAAAGTTAGAAGCAATAATGATTGATTTTATGCAAGGAGATTTTGATGTATTGGTTTCTACAACAATAATTGAAAATGGAGTTGATGTTGCTAATGCCAATACAATTATTATTAATAATGCCCAAAATTTTGGATTGAGCGATTTACATCAAATGAGAGGAAGGGTTGGGCGTTCTAATAAAAAAGCATTCTGCTATTTAATTAGCCCTCCATTGCACAAAGTATCAAATGAAAGCAGAAAAAGGCTTACGGCACTGGAGCAATTCTCAACACTAGGAAGTGGGTTCAAAATTGCTATGCGTGATTTAGACATTAGAGGTGCTGGTGATTTATTAGGAGCTGATCAAAGCGGATTTATAAATGACATTGGTTTTGAGACTTATCAAAAAATATTAAATGAAGCAGTTGAAGAATTGAAAAGAGACAAATTTGAAGAATTATTCCATAATGAGAGCAAGGAATTCTATATAAAAGATTCTCAGCTGGATACTGATTTAGAAATTCTAATTCCTGATACGTATGTTAGCAATATTAGTGAACGATTGAACCTCTATAAGCAACTTAATAACTTTACAAAAGAAAAAGAAATAACTATATTTATCGATCAATTAAAGGATAGATTTGGTGCAGTTCCTGAGGAAATTAATAATGTATGTGATACACTTAGATTAAGATGGGTTGCTAAAAAAATTGGCTTTGAACGCATCATACTTAAGAATGACAGAATGCGTAGTTATTTTCCTGTAAAAGCTAACTCACCTTACTACAATTCAGATGCCTTCAAAAAAGTCTTAAATTATTTAAAAAAGAACTTCGAAACTTGTGAGATGATAGAGCAAAAAGGGAAGCTTTCTATCAGCATCAGAAACATAAAAAGAATAAAAGAAGCTTTAGCAATATGCAGAGAAATTATAAAGGGGTAAGTTTTTCTCTTTAATCAACAATAAAAGCAACTTATTAACAATTTATTTTTTTGGCTTACTACATAGCTTAATTCCTCTAGCTTTTGAGTAAAATTGCATTAGGATTAATAATTACTAATGTCAGATAAAAGAATCATTAAAAATGCACTGATTTCCGTATTTAACAAAGACGGATTAGGCCCAATAGTAAAAAAATTAAACGAATTAGGAATAGCTATTTACTCGACAGGAGGAACGCAAAAATTTATTGAAGAACAAGGAATTTTTGTAAATCGTGTAGAAGATCTTACAACCTACCCTTCAATTCTGGGAGGGAGAGTAAAAACATTACACCCAAATATATTTGGAGGTATTTTAGCACGAAGAGATATTGCAAGTGATAAAGAACAATTAGAGAAATACAATATACCTGAATTTGATTTAGTAATTGTTGATCTCTATCCTTTTGAAAAAACTGTTGATTCAGGAGCTTCTGAGCAAGAGATTATTGAAAAAATTGATATAGGAGGAATCTCATTAATCCGTGCTGCTGCCAAAAACTTTAGTGATGTGCTTATTGTTTCAGAAATGAGCCAATACTCTAAAACTTTAGAAATTTTAAATGCTAGTGGCGCTAGCACAACTATGGCTGAAAGAAAAAATTTCTCAGCCACTGCATTTAATGTTTCATCACATTACGATACCGCAATCTTTAATTATTTTAATAAAGATACAACTCAAGCATTAAAACAAAGCATCAGAGAAAGTAGATCTTTAAGATATGGTGAAAATCCACATCAAAAAGGCACTTTCTACGGAAAATTAGACTCTATGTTTAATAAACTAAATGGTAAAGAACTTTCATACAACAACTTGTTAGATATTGATGCTGCTGTTAGTTTAATTTCAGAATTTGAGGAAACTACTTTTGCGGTGCTAAAACACAATAATGCCTGCGGAATAGCAACTAGAGAAAATTTAATTGATGCCTGGAAAGATGCCTTAGATGGGGACCCTACTTCTGCTTTTGGCGGTGTATTAATAACCAACAAAGAAGTAGATATAGAGACAGCAACTGAAATAGATAAATTATTCTATGAGGTACTAATTGCTCCATCATTTTCTTCTGAAACAATAGAATTACTAAAACAAAGAAAGAATAGGATTCTATTAGAACAAAATAAAATAGAAACCCCAAAGGTACAAATTAGAACTATCCTAAATGGAATTATTGAACAAGAGAAAGATCTAAAAACAGATGAGACCTCTGACATGAAAACAGTAACAAAATTAGCTCCTAATAATGAGCAATTAACTGATTTAGTATTTGCATCAAAAATATGTAAACACACTAAATCAAATACAATCGTATTTGCAAAAAAGAAACAATTACTTGCTAGTGGTGTGGGCCAAACATCAAGAGTTGACGCACTAAAACAAGCGGTTGATAAAGCAAAAAAATTTGGATTTGATTTAAATGGAGCAGTAATGGCATCAGATGCTTTTTTTCCGTTTCCTGATTGTGTTGAATTAGCTAATAATGCAGGAATAAAAGCCGTAATACAACCAGGAGGATCAATAAAAGATCAATTATCTATTGATTATTGTGATGCAAATAATATGGCAATGGTATTAACAGGTACAAGACATTTTAAACATTAAAAAATAAAAATTATGGGATTTTTTGATTTTATGCAAGAAGCAATTGCTATTGATTTAGGCACTGCTAACACACTAATTATTCATAATGACAAAGTTGTAGTTGATGAGCCATCAATTGTAGCTAAAGACGTAAGGACGGGAGATCTAGTAGCTATAGGAAAAAGAGCTCAACAAATGCATGGAAAAGCGCATAAAGGGATTGAAACTTTACGCCCACTAAAAGACGGTGTAATTGCTGACTTTCAATCATCTGAGCAGATGATTAGAGGATTTATTGATATGATTCAAAAGAAAAGATCTATTTTTTCCCCATCTTTAAAAATGGTAGTTTGCATCCCATCAGGAGTAACTGAGGTAGAAAAAAGAGCTGTAATTGATTCAGCAGAACATGCAGGAGCTAAAGATGTTTGGTTAATTCATGAACCAATGGCTGCAGCAATTGGGATTGGAATAGATGTACTTGAACCAAAAGGGAATATGGTGATTGACATAGGTGGTGGAACTACAGAAATAGCAGTGATCTCACTTGGAGGTATTGTATGTGACAAATCTATTAGAGTTGCTGGCGATGAGTTTACTGCTAATATTAAAACCTATATGAAAACTAGACATAATATTGCTGTTGGAGATATTATGGCTGAGAATATTAAAATAAATGTTGGTTCTGCTTTAACAGAACTTGATGAACCTCCCGCAAATTACCCAGTACATGGTAGAGATCTAATGAGTGGTATTCCAAAAGAGGTGGTGGTAACCTATAAAGAGATTGCAGGAGCTCTTAACAACTCTATTGAAATGATTGAAGAAGCCGTGATGAGTGCTCTCTTTAACACACCTCCAGCATTATCTGCTGATATTTATAATGAAGGGCTCTATTTAACAGGAGGAGGCTCTATGCTTAGAGGTCTTGACAAAAGAATCTCTAGAAAAACAAAATTACCAGTTTATGTAGCTGAAGATCCTTTAAGAGCCGTTGCTAGAGGAACTGGTATTGCCCTTAAAAACACTGATAGCTATACATTCTTAATGCGATAGAAAGATATACTAATGCATAATCTTTTACGATTTATAAAACTAAATCAGTTTCTATTATTATTTATATTAATAGAAGGTTTCTCAATTACATTACTAATAACGAATAATAGCTATCAAGCTAATAAACTAATCCAATTTAGCACCCAATACACTAGTTCAATTTATCATTCAACATCATCTTTCTATGATTATCTAAGTCTAAGAGAAACTAATGAATATTTGATAAAAGAAAATGCAAAAATACGATCATTGCTCCAAAATGAAGTTACTGTTAATGACACAAGCATACTTAAAAACAAGACATTTAATTACATCGCTGCAAAAGTTATCAATAACTCTGTACAAAAAAGAAATAACTTTATTACCCTAAATAAGGGAAGTAAAAGTGGCATTAAGGAGGGTATGGGTGTGATTACAAATGAAGGAGTAATTGGTGTTATCCACTCTGTCAGTAAGAATTATTCTTTAGTTATCTCATTATTACATAAGAAATCAGCAACAGGTATCTTCTTAAAAAAAAATATGCATACTGGTATCTTAAGATGGCAAGGGTTTAATTACAAGATTGCAACTATTACTGATTTACCCGTTCATATCCCACTAAATATTGGAGATACAATCATAACTAATAGCTACAGCAACATCTACCCAGAAGGAGTAAATATTGGTACTATCTCTAATTTCAAGAAAAACAATGATGATGGTTTTTACACAGTGAATGTGAGTCTATTTGAAGACTTTAACAATTTAAGATATGTATATGTAGTACATTCATCACAATCTGATGAACAATTACAATTAGAACAGATTACAAAATATGAATAAGCATCTTATTAAATACTTCACTATGCTACCATTATTTGTTCTTTTACAAGTACTAGTGTTAAATGAAATATTATTCTTTACTTACATCAATCCTTATCTTTACTTAGCACTTATAATTAGCTTACCTCTAAAAACTCCTAAATGGTTTTTACTATCTTACGCTTTCTTACTAGGATTCTTTATTGACCTCTTCAGCGGAAGTTTAGGATTCCACTCAACAGCAACAGTGTTTATTGCTTTTATAAAGCCTGCTATATCAAAAATTACTATCCCACATAATGTTCTAGCAGATACAGATGAAATTACTTTAAATAAAATTGGGACTAAATCATTTATTACATTCTCCTTAATAATAATTGTTGTTCATAATAGCTTGCTCTTTATTCTAGAGCATTTAAATCTTAGTCTACCTATATTAGTTAAATCGACAGCAAGTAGTCTGTTGACATTGATCCTTATTCTAATATTAGATCTCTTTAGAGCTTCAAAAAAATGAGAAGACACAAAGATAGAAGCAAAATAATTATTGGTATTTTTCTAATAATTACAGTTATTTTCTTGTCAAAACTATTTTATATTCAGGTAATTAATGAAAATTATAAATTCTCAGCGAATAATAATGTCTTAAGGTATGACGTGCAACAAGCTGTAAGAGGGCTAATCTATGATAGAGACAGCAATCTTATCGTTGCAAACGTTCCTGCATATGATTTAATGATTATCCCAAAGGATATGAGAGGAAGAACAATGGATACCTTAAAATTTTGCAAGCTTGTTGAGATCTCTAAAGCAGAATTTCTTGAGAGATATAAAAAAGCTTCAAATTACTCTACTTATAAAGAAAGTGTTTTTATAAAACACATAAGTAAAGAGAACTCAAGCACCTTAGGAGAAAGCTTATACGAATTCCCTGGCTTCTATTTAAGAAAGCTTACAATGCGAGAATATCCAACTAATTCTTCTACACATTTAATAGGATATCTAGGAGAGGTGAATAGTAGAAAAACAAAAGAAGATCCCTTCTACACAAAAGGAGATTTAAATGGAGTAAGTGGTGTAGAAGCTGCATATGAAGAATATCTAAGAGGAGAAAAAGGCATGGCAATAAAGCTTGTTGATGTACATAATCGAGATCAAGGGAAATTTCAAAATGGGAAGTTTGACACCTTACCAATCCCTGGTAAAACTTTAATCTCAACTATTAATATTGAATTGCAAAAATATGGAGAAAAGTTAATGACAAATAAAATTGGTGCGATTGTAGCTATTGAGCCTTCAAGTGGAGAAATTATTGCTTTAGTCTCTGCCCCCTCATACAATCCAAACCAATTAATCGGAAGAAAAAGATCTGATAATTACAAGGCTCTATCAGAAGACAAGAATAAACCACTTTTTAATAGAGCATTGCAAGGAACTTATCCTCCAGGATCTATATTTAAGCTTATTAATGGCGTAATCGCTTTACAAGAAGGAGTTATTACTAAATATAATAGTTTTAGCTGTGCCGGAGATAATGGTTATAGCTACGGAAATGATAAAAATGTTGGCTGTCACGCTCACCAAACTCCACTAAATCTTAGAAAAGGAATAGAACTTTCATGCAACACCTATTTCTGTAATATTTACGAGAAATATTTCAGCAAATATAGTTCTACTATTGAGGCTTATAATAATTGGAGTAATCATGTTGCTAGCTTTGGGATAGGAAGCTATATGAATAATGATTTTATTACAGGCTCTACTGGTAAGCTACCAAAAGCATCTTATTTTGATGAACTTTACAGAAGAAGTTGGAATGCCAATACAATCATCTCAATGGCAATTGGCCAAGGAGAACTACTATTAACACCTATCCAGATGGCAAACATGACAGCTATAATTGCTAATAAGGGCTTCTACTATACACCTCATATTATCAAGAAGATATCAGGAGAAGAATCAATTGATACTAACTTCATAAAGAAAAAGTATTGCACTATTGAGTCAAAATATTTCAATACTATAATTGAAGGAATGCTAAAAGTTACAGAAGGAGAACATGGTACTGCTAGAAATGCTAAAATCCCAGAATTACAAATCTGCGGTAAAACTGGAACAGCTCAGAATCCTCATGGAGAGGATCATTCAATATTTATTGCCTTTGCACCAAAAGAAGACCCAAAAATTGCTATTGCGGTATATGTTGAAAATGGCGGATGGGGCTCAACATGGGCTTCACCAATAGCATCATTAATGATTGAAAACTATATTAACAAAAAGACAAGTAGAATAGCTCTTGAAGATGTTATTATTAACGGCAATCTAATTGTTAATAAATGAGAAAAGCAAAAAACATATTTGATAATATTGATATGATAAGTATATTGCTATATACAATATTAGTGCTTTTTGGTATTGTAAACATATATGCATCTCAATACAATGACGAAACAAAATTTGCTATAAATATAGCAAGCAGATATGGAAAGCAGATCTTATTTGTCGGTATTTCAGCATTTACCGCATTTGTTATTCTTATAATTGATTGGAAATTCTTTTACTCTTTAACTTACCTATTCTACATTTTAATAGTCCTATTGCTAATATGGGTATTATTTCAAGGAGCAATCACTGGTGGGGCATCATCTTGGTTTGAATTAGGAGTATTTAAGTTTCAACCTTCTGAATTTGCTAAATTTATTACTGCTTTAGCATTAGCTAGGTATTATAATAATATACACAGTAAGCATATCCCAACAAGGGAAAAGATAAAAACATACAGTATTATCCTACTTCCATTTTTATTAATTATTTTGCAGAATGATCTAGGAACAGCTCTTATCTTTACTGCATTTATATTTGTACTGTATCGAGAAGGATTATCAGGAAATATTTTAATATTCGGTTTAATTATAGGCATATTATTTATACTCTCTCTTTTAATAGAAAAATTACTTCTAAGTAGTATTATTAGTGGAATAATTGCAATACTAATTATACTATCAAGAAAAAAGAAAAAAGCAATAATAGCTCTATTTTCTCTTCTTGTTATAACAATATCTTTTATTTTTAGTGTTAACTACATCTTTAATGATGTGCTTGCTCCTCATCATAGAACAAGAATAAATGTACTTCTAGGCAAAGAAATTGACCCGCATGGAGCTGGGTATAATCTGATCCAATCAAAAATTGCAATTGGTAGTGGAGGGATTTATGGTAAAGGATTTTTAAATGGAACCCAAACTAGATTTGATTTTGTTCCTGAACAAAGTACAGACTTCATATTCTGTACTATTGGAGAGGAATGGGGATTTCTTGGAAGCTTATTATTTATTTCAGTGTTTATTGGTCTCATTTTAAGAATTCTATTCCTTGCTGAAAGACAAAGATCAAACTTCAGCAGGATTTATGGATATAGCGTTGCTACAATCTTATTCATGCATTTCTTTATTAATATAGGAATGACAATTGGACTAATGCCAACTATTGGCATACCACTTCCTTTTATTAGTTATGGAGGGTCGTCATTATTAGGATTTACTATTTTGCTATTTATATTTCTTAACCTTGACTCATATAGATTACAAATACTAAGATAAAAAATGCCCATCATTTCTGATGAGCATTTTTTATTTTTTCGTATTATCCTTAATAAAAATCTGCTCTGTTATCTTGAACTTTCGCAGCTTCTTTTAAAGCATTATATGAAGCTCCATTAGCATAGGAACTGATTTGATTCTCTATTTGATTCTTTTGTTGTGAGAAATCTCCAGATAATTTTGATTCGTCCTTAGAAGTTACTTCAACTATAAAAACTGAATTCTGACCTATAATAGGCTTAGAAATTCTTCCAACATCTGTAGAAAAGACACATCCAACTAGTTCAGGCTCATAGCCAATCCCTTGAATACTTAAGTTTGCGAAAGTAGCCTTTTGATCCTTGAAAACAGAAACAGAATTTTCTTTTGCAATAGAAGCTAAATCTGTTGAAGAGATACCTTCTGATATCTTCATAGCCTTCTTCTCTTTCACTACAAGAGCTGTAATTTGTTCTTGGATATCTACAAGAGATGCTATCTCACCTATATATTCTTTCTTCAAATATGCTACAACATATGCATTATCAAACTGAAACACCTCAGAAACATCACCTACCTCAGCTGTATGCATCCATCTTACCATCTCTCTTGAGTTTGGAAGTCCTGCGATTGCTTGTTTATTTACAGTAACCTTATTGTCACTCCTTTTAACTAAATTATTTTTAGCGATTAAAGTGTCAAAAATCTCTCCTTCGTTAAGAATACTTCCAGCAAACTGAGCTGCTTGATTATAGAAAGAATTAAATGTCTCTGTACTTGGTTCAACAATCCTATCAATATAAGCAATCTTAGCTTTCTTCACTTTTCTACTTGTTTTCGTAACTTGAATAAGATGAACTCCAAATTGTGAATTTACAACAGACAAGCTACCTTTCTTTGATGTAAAACAAGCTTCATTAAACTCATCAACCATCACTCCCTCAGAAAACCAACCTAAATCACCACCTTTTATTGCTGACCCCTGATCTTCTGAATATTTTTGAGCTAAGTCGCCAAAATCGCTTCCATTTTCAATAGCTAATCTTAATACTTCTATTCTATTATTTACTGAATCTAAACTCATTGATTGAGTTGGTTTTATCAGGATATGTCTAGCTTCTACTGAATCAGGTCTATTCTGAACAGAAGCTAATTTTGCAATTCTGTAAATACCTTTACTAACTTCATAAGGCCCATACACTGTCCCTTCATCAGCCTGAAATAAGTTTACCCAATTATCATCTTGCATCTCAGATTCAGAGGAAAATACAAACCTTGATTCTGTATTGTCTGAATTTCTCCTTGCCATTAAGTCGTAATCGTCATAAGTTTCAAAATCAGAGACTAATTCAGTGATTGCCATTTTTGTTGCAGCATCATCTTCTAATGAAGGAACAACTGAGAAAACTACAAAATCAACATCCTTAGACGGATCTTGTTGGTACTCTAGTTTATGATTAGAATAATAAGAATTAATCTCACGTTCTGTTGGCTCAATCTCCGAATCATCAATGGATGAGAATGGAATTGAAACATAATTAAATGTTACATTCTGGGAATTTGAGTTAAAATTTATCCTTGCTTCTTCATTAGTAGTATACATAGATTCTTCTACTAATGAATTATATTTTGAAGTTTTAATCAATCCTACTAAATACTTCTGAAATCCAATCCATCTACTACGGGCTTCACCTGTTTGATCTTGATCAATCTGCTTTAAGTAACCAAGCACTCTGGCTCTATCAAATCTACCAGTTGCTGGATCCTGAAAAGCAGGCACCTTACTAATTTCTGGATGTACATTTACTCCTTGTAATAATTCAAAAAACTCATCATCAGAAACGTTAATTCCTAATTTTGCATACTCCTCCTCCATCACTAAATCCCTTACATATTGCTCCCATATTTGCGATCTAATCTGCCCAATAGTTGTTTGAGTTAATACAGTGGTCTGATTCTGATTCTTCCAATTTTCGATCCCTTCATCAACTTTTTGTTCAAATACTTGCCTTAAAACATCCTCTCCTAATACATTCCCTACATATAATCCATTACCTCCAGATGAATTGGTTGATTTAAATAAATCACCTAAAATAAAAGCAAGCATTGCTATTCCAATAACTGCTAATAATAACCATGATTTATTTCTAATTTTTTGAAGTGTTGCCATTCTTTATTTTGATTTTATTAAAGTTTGCGAATATACAATTGTTATTTTAGATATTAAAATATCAAACTATTTTCAGTCTGAATCTAGTAAAATAACCAATTTGACCTCCTGAATTGTTGTTTTATTTACACTTGTAATAGTAAAATGGTAATCTTCAAGCTTAATTACATCATCTTTTTGCGGAATCTCCTCAAAATAGCTTAATAATAAACCTGCAATCGTCTCATACTCATCAGATTCAGGAAGATTAATATTATATCTCTTATTAATATTATCAACATAACTTCTGCCAAATAAAACAAAAGTCGTTTCATCAATCTTACGATCTACAACCTCATCATCATCATGCTCATCAACAATCTCACCAACAATCTCTTCAGTAACATCTTCAATAGTTATTATTCCCGATGTACCTCCAAATTCATCAACAACTACAGCAATCCCTTTATTACTTTCAATAAATTGATTTAATAGCTCCATAGCTTTCATGCTCTCAGGAACAAATTGAATAGGCAATAAAACTGACCTTACATTTTTAGGGGACTTAAACAGATCTGAAGAATGAACATAGCCAATAATTTTATCAATATTACCCTTGTATACGAGCAGTTTTGATAATTTAGTATTAACAAACATCTCTTTTATTTCATTGATAGAAGATGAAACATCAAAAGCAATTATCTCAGTCCTTGGTATCATACATTCTCTTATTTTCTTGTCAGATAAATCCAAAGCATTCTGAAGCATTTCTACTTCTACTCGAGAATCCTCAACGCCTTCTGCTGACTTAACATTACTTAGAAAGTCATCTAAATCTGTTTTCCCGAATACTTGTTTATCCTCAGCAATATTCTGTTTTAATACATGCTTTAATAAAACATTTGCTATATTTAACATAAGAAGCGCTATTGGCCTAAGAATTATAAAAAATAACCAAATAGGTATTGAAAATATATTCAAGATCTGATTTGGAAATATTCTAAAGATTGCTTTTGGCAAGAACTCAGCTGTTACTAAAACAATTAATGTAGTAATGATTGTTTGTGCTAATAATAAAAGTAAATACGAATTGAGAAATAATTGCAGACTAGGTGATAATATCTGAGTCATAACAATACCATAGACAACTAAGGAAATATTATTACCAACAAGCATAGTAGTAATAAAATCTGATTCATTTTTACAAAAAAAAGCTATCATGTTCGATGAAAACTTGCCCTTACTTTTATCTAATTCAAGCTGAAGTTTATTTGCTGAAATAAAGGCAATTTCTACTCCTGAGAAAAAAGCTGAAAATAATAAAGAAATAAGTGCGATAGCAATAAGCATATTGTAAAGATACTAAAGATTATTCAGTAGACGTTCCAAAATCAAATGTCCCATGAACCTTAGAGATTGAATATTCAGTGAAATCAGGATTAGAAATAAACCCTTCTCCTTCAATCATCTCTTTTTCAGTAGTAATAACTATCTTTTTATTAGTATAGATTTTACTTTCCTTTTCATCCCATATTAATTCTTCTGTTTCTAACCTTTTTCCATTAGAAGAAGTCAGAATAACATTATTAGATGCTGTCATTATCTTTTCTTGCTCATTAATCTCAGCATATTCAGCTTCAAGAACTGATTTCATAACTGTATCATTATAAAAAATAACTTTTAAACCATTTGACAAGATTAATTGTGGCTGCTTATTCTGGTATCTTTCAATAGTAGTAGCAATTATCTTCACCTTTAAAATACCAGCCTCAGTATGGAGAATCTCAGCATCTTTCATTTTCTCAACTGGAAGATCATCAAAGGAAATGAATTCCTTTACAATCGCAGGATCATTAGAACATGAAAAAAATACAAGACTTATTAAAAACCAGAATCGCATATCTTTAAACTAATCACTAGTTCTAACAGTTGTAGTTTTATTTATCCAACAAGAAATAGTATGTTTACTTCCTGAATTAATTCCATTAAAAAAACAATTTTCTTTAGTTGGAAAATATTTAGAATAGGTATTTATACTCTTCGATGCCTTTTCTTTTGTTTCTTCATCAGACAATGCTTGTTTAAAGGAATCAACCGCTACCCAATATACAGTAGAATTATCAAAAGTATTACCACAAGATTTTGCTCCTGCTACATAAATATTCCCAAGACTCATATATGCCTCTCCCCATCCACTCCTAAGTTCTAAAGCACTATAAACAGCACTTCTTGCTGAAACATAAGACCCAGCCGATCGGTAAGCATCAGCTAATCCTAAATAATATTTTGCTTTTGTACTTGCATCTTCCTCTAATTCTACTGCGCTCTTTGAAAAAGCAATTGCATCCGATGATTTCCCTTTTGAAATACTCATCTTTGACATCTGATCCGCAGATGCTGCAGATGGATCTAATTCATATAACCTACTTGAGGCATTGAAAAATAGAACTGAATTAGTACACTTCTTATTCTCCAATACTTTCGTAATTCTTCTTAAATAATTAATATCTTCGCTTGAGGCATCAAATTTCTGAGAAAATAAATCTAACAAATCATCACAATTTGCATATGGTGTAAATAAATCTTCAATCTTCTCAGAATACTTAATGAAATTCTTTGTGACTTTTGATTCGTTCATAATATTAAAATCAATTATCTCAGACAAAAGAGTATAGGCTTCTAATACATCAGATTTCGTTTTATCTCCAGATTTTTCTAGATTAACCATCGCTCTCATATATCCATAAACAGCTTGAACAGACGCATTATTACCTTCTAAATCTAACGAAGTCTTTAAATAACCTAAAGCTTCCTCACTTCTAGATCTATCAACCCCAATCAATTCATACCCCTTAAGACCAAGTACATATCCTTCCTTCCCAAAATATTGAATCCTCTGATCAAAAATCATCATTAAGGTATCAATATAATCTGATTTATTTTCTGTATCAAGCTTCATTCTTTCTTTAATTATTTTTGGGCCATTTTTATAAATATTACCACTTGCTTGCGGGCAATTATTATAAGCCCATCTCCATGAAGCTAAAGCATCAGCATAATTCTTTTGCTTATAATACTCTCTATAAAGAGATAAGTTTTCCTTGCATTTTTGTTCATCTGTGCCATACTTTCCTTGAGCATTTACATTTAAAACTACTAGAAATGCTACTATTAAGATTATTATTTTTTTTGTCATCTTATTATTAATCATATTTTCTTTTTACAAACCAAATTCCATCATAAGATACGCTAAGGCCTAATCTTATAAATTGTTCTTTTATTAATTTACCTTCTAAGGTCCCTCTCTGCCCTAATGTACATGAAAAATCATATTTTGTTCTAGATTTTTTTACTGGAATTCCAAAGCCAAAACTTATACTCTTTTCGATTAACTGCCTGTTATCAAACTGTAATGGTGTATTACTATATGAACCTCCGAATCGATAATCTACTCTTTTATAATATTTTGTTACTGAATTATAATCAGGAGTATATTGTATTCCTGCAGATATCCTACTACTATTTGCGAGATTATCGCTCTCATCAAACATTCTATAATCAGCCCAATCTTGAAGATTGTAATCTGCAACAAGAAGCCATTTTTTATCTTTATTATATGATATCCCACAACTAGTATTTCTAGGTAAGTTTATATATCCCCATTCTGTATCATCTACAAAAATATCTTGTTGTTCACCATCTAATTCTGAGAATACGATTTCTGATCTCTTAGCTCTTATTAAAGAGTTATTATTCGCCAAAAAACCTATTGAAAAGGCATCATTCTCATTTATCATCTTTTCATATAACAATCCTAACTCATAATAGTATCCCTTCAAATTTATTTTACTATTTGATTTACTAGTTAGAAAAGAATCATCATCATAAACCAATTGTTTTCTTCTGTTAAGACCTCCAAATAAATAAGAAGCATTTAATCCAATTGAGAAAGAGTTAGAAAGCGCATAAGCTCCTCCAAAATATATATTACTAATGCCTCCGTCACCATAATAATTCATATCAGCATTATAATCATTATCACGAGCATTTATTTCATAGCCAATATTACTAAAAGGAATCATTCCAATACTAGCCCCCAATTTTCTATTAATTGGAAAACCTAAGATCAAATGACTAAAAGCATTATTATTAACTATCTGATCTACATTTATATTCTGCATTCTTGTAGTTTGATGCCAGCCTCCTGTAGAGAGTAAAAAAGAATTTGGGCCAAAACTTGTATAAGTAGCAGGATTATTCGGATTCACACTATTTGAATTAGTTATAGCAGTAGAGGCACCTCCAAAAGCATTATATTGAGGTAAAATACTCTCCTGTAATTCTCCGAGTCCGAAACGAGAATACGGAGAACTTGTAGCTATCTGTGAATAAACATTACTTATAACAGCTGAAAAAACGATAACTATACTTAAAAACTTATTCATTATAATCTAAAATTTCATTTAACCCAACCAATACTAAGTTTGGGTTTGCAAATATGCTATTTTTTAATGCCTTTTCAAAGAAAAAGCAATCACCTCCTGTTACTACTGAAATTATATCAGGATTCTGTAATTTATACTCAGATATTATTAACTCTACCTCTGCCAGAACCCCTCTTTGAACTCCAGAAATAATCGAAGAATTAGTATCTTCTCCAATTATATTACTAATTTTTTCTTGCTGAACTAACGGTAACTTATCAGTAAAAGTATTTAGAGCCTTAAACCTCATTTCAATTCCTGGAGATATCCTTCCTCCTATATATTCATTTCTAATATTAATAAAATCAATCGTTAAACAAGTTCCTGCATCAAAAACCAAAATATCGTTTTCTGGGTACAAAAAAGCAGCTCCGACAACAGCTGCTAATCTATCCTTACCTAATGTCTCTGGCGTTTTATAATTATTAATAATAGGAACAGGCGTTTCATATGAAAAAATAATAGCATTAAAATAAGAAGCAACACGTAATATTTCAGAATTAAGCTCTTTAACAGATGAAATAATAGAAGATGTAATAACTACTTTCTCAACAAATTCTTGAACCTCTCTTAACTTACATTGATAAATATTAGAAAACTTAATAGCCCTTTTATTATCAAATAATGCAAGCTTTGTATTAGTGTTACCTATATCTATTACTAGTTTCAACGGATTCTACTTTTTGTCAAAAGTATAAAATTACAATCCCTTATGAGGATTTGCATAAAATATTTCTTTAAATAAAAAAAAAAATTAAATTTGCAGCCCAATTAAGTTGGTGCTATAGCTCAGTTGGTAGAGCAATGGACTGAAAATCCATGTGTCCCTAGTTCGAATCTTGGTAGCACCACATAAAAAAACCCACTCATGAGTGGGTTTTTTTAATCTACTTTATATATTAATATTACTCTAAAATAACCTTCTCGCTAAAAAATTGATTCTGGGTACGTAATTCAATTGTATAAATGCCTTTATTAAAACTAGTTAGATCAATTATAGTATTAATCTCTGAACTAGTTGTTTCAAGAACTGTTTGTCCTAAAACATTATTTACAGTAATATCATAGCCTTTATTATCATCTAAAGTAATAGAAAATATCCCATTTGAAGGGTTAGGATACACATTAAAAACTGTCTGTTTAAAATTAGAAACAGCAGTTGGAGTAGATGCATCAAAACTCATTCTTACCATTGGAGTGCTTGTTATGTAATACCAAGTTGGAGTCCCTATATTAGCAGGGTCGTTAGGATTTAATCCTAATTCATCAAATAAGCTGTGCTCTCCATTATACATTGCTTCACCTGACATTCCAACAGAAACACTATCTGATGGATGTTGAAATCCAGCAATTCCAAACTCATATGCATAACCATTCAATAAAGTTATCGGACTAACAAAAGGGATATCAACCCAAGAGCCTAAATCAAGCCCTTGAATTGTATAAGGATCTGATTCATCTAAAAACATAAGGCCATTTGTAGCTGTAGTATCTAGCTCATATATAATAGCCTTTACTTCTGCTCCAACAACAGATTCATCAGTAATATATACTCTGAGAGCATATAATTGTTCATTCGCATACATCTCATATCGAGTTGTTAAATGCCACTGATCTGAAGGCCCTCCAATAACCCAAGAATTAGATGTCGGCAGACCCAAATCTTTTCCGTAAATATAATCTGTAACTTCAATATTTCTATTCTCTATATTAGATACAGTTGTTGTAATACCTGCCCCTGCAGAATCAGCTACAGCTGATATATCTATTGAATATGGCCCTGTTACAGTAGGAGAGAAAGAGGCTGCTAACAAAACACTATCACAAGGATTTAAAACAACTCCAGCAGATGATGAGTTAGATATAACTGTTCCAGTAACATCATATGCTAACTCTACATGTTGTTCTGCAGTACCTTCATTTTTAACTACTGCTTCTATTGAATAAGGATGGTTCTGCAGCTGAGAAAGCGGCGTTACACTATAATCTAAACCAACCATATAATTAAGCCCTGAGCCTGTATAATTTAAATAATCTAGCCAGAATCCTCCGATAACTTCCTCCTCCATAGTAATTCTATTTGCTGGAGATTCCGCTATTTGAACATCATCAATATACCAACCATAAGTAATCCAAGTATTATAATAATACTGATCCGTGACAGGAAGATCTAAAGCTGAAGTCCAACTAAATCTGATCCAAACACTTGTAGGATTATTACCAAGATACGAACAAAGATTAATCTGCCTAAGTGTTGGATTTGTATAAGGATCCCCTCCTAAATTAGTTAGACGACTATATATCATATTATCTGCAACCGTCACAAAATTAGTTCCATCTGTACTAATCTGAACCTCTTGTAAATCATAGAACCTTGCTCCATACTCCTCAAAAGAAAGTGTAGCATCTGAAGAGCCAATAGCACCATAAACATCAATTGGTAGAGCAGTAGTCATAGTATACACAACTCCCCCTGCTTGCGTCCCAACTGATGCATCTCCATTAGAAAGTTCTGCAAAATTACCTCCTGAAGTAGAATTAATACCATTTGAACTCCACCAACCATTTGAAATTGCATCAATTGACCAACCATAATCTGGAGGGTTTTGCCCACTATTATCTAGTACCCAGTCAGAAGGGTCCGAGAAATCACTTTCCCAAATAATATTTACTGGAGAAGCTGAATTCATACTATTAGAAGAACTAACCCCTTGTGCATTCAAAAACTCATTTTGATTAAAAACCTGCTTATAATCTATCTGATTAACTGTTGACTGAACTTGAGCAATTGCAATAACTGAAATTACTAAGAAACAAATTGAAATATAAATCTTTCTCATTTTTTATACATTTAAATTATTAAGAGTGTAAAAGTACTAAAAATAAAACATAAAAAAAGCCCGGAAGATCCCGGGCTTTTAAAAATCAATAAACTATAAACTAATCAACAACTACCTTCTCAGTATAAGTTGTGTTGTTATTTTTTAGTTCTATAGTATAAATACCTTTATCAAAACTTGTTAAATCAACAATCGTTGAAGATGTGTTAATACTTGAAGAATAAACTGTTTGTCCTAACATATTATTTACAATAATATCATACTTCTTATTCTCATCTAAAGAAATAGTAAATATTCCATTTGAAGGATTAGGATATATATTAAACCCAGTCTGACTTAAATTATTAATATTACTAATAGTTGAAGGGTCAAAATTCATTCTTATCATTGGACATTGCGTAACGTAATACCAAGTTGGACTTCCAGCTGATTGAGTACTTAAACCAAGTTCATCAAACGAACTATGCTCTCCAGCATACATCATTGGCCCATTAACTCCTATATAGGAAGTATCGGTAGGATGTTGAAAACCTGCAATTCCAAGTTCATATGCATACCCATTAATTAAAGTAGTAGGAGTGATAAAAGGTATATCAATCCAAGAACCTAAATCAAGCCCTTGAATTACATAAGGATCGGATTCATCTAATATAATAACACTAGATGTAGCGGTAGTATCTACCTCATATATAACAGCTCTTATCACAGACCCTACAGTAGATCTGTCATCAATAAATGCTCTAGCAGAATATAATTGTTCATCAGCATACATTTCATACCTAGTAGTAATATGATTTTGATCTCCAGCACCACCAAGAATATATGCACTTGTTTGCGTTGCTGATCCTAAATCTTTTCCATATATATATTGTGTGACATCAAATGGTATTGTTACTGGAGGCAATGTTGTTATGGTAATTCCAGCACCCACAGAATCTGCCTCGCCCCAAATATCAACATTATAACTTCCAATTGGAGTAGTTGCATCTCCAAATGCAGGCGATGCTGAAAAGGCCTGCTCTTCTTGAGAAACTAAATCTACAGCAGCTGACATACCTGATGCTGATCCAGCACCAGTAACATCGTAATGTAAAACAACACTTTGTGTAGCTATTCCTGTATTTTTTAAGATAGACTCAAATACAAATGGATGATTTGCTAATTGTGATTGAGGAGTATGAGAATAGTCTAAACCAATTATCGTATTTAAACCTGTCCCTACATAATTATTATAATCTACCCAATAACCTCCGATAACTTCGTTCTTTGATGAAAGACCATTGTCTGGAGTCTCAGCAATTACAAAATCATCAACAAACCATGCATAACCCCAAGTACCTGTCCAATTAAAACGGATATATATATCAGATAACTCAACTGAGCTTAACCCAACTAAAGCAGAGCTAATATCAACTGTAACTAATTCTGGATTAGTTGTTTGGTCTCCACTAGAATAATCAAAGCACTTAAATACATTACTCATAGTAGAAATATCAGTTGTTGGCGTTAAGTCTGGCCATGTTACATTTCCAGATCCATCACCAACTCCAACAACAATATATGTTTGCTCAGCATTATAGCTTCTATATTGAGATTCAAATTCTACAACTACATATGGATATCCATTTAAATCAACAGGATTTGCCATCGTAAGCCAACAGTCTTCAATCTCAGTTCCACCAGTAGCACCACCATAGAAATCAGAATCTATCAGTGCATATCCATTAGCAGCAGTAGTAGAAACAATATCGTTGATTGGGTAAGACCCTTGACATGAGTATGTTCCTATCTGCCAGTCTAAATCACAAGATGTTAGATCGTGCTCTATTATCCAATTTGCTGGATTAGAGAAATCATCTGAATATATATTAGTTGGAGATGCAGAATTTGAAGGTGTAACAACAGGATTTACTAATGTTGAAGTATTCACAACCTTTTCTGTAATACGCTCCCCTAACATGTTTGCAACTTCTTGTTGCTTTTGTTGCTGTGCAAAAATTGCTGTTGCAAACAACAATACACACACAGAAAGTAAAATTCTTTTCATTTTTTATTTTTTTAATTATTAACTTATACTTGTTTTGCAAATATACTACATATAAGGCATATAGCAATGGCAGATCTTTTAGAATATCTTAATCCTTATAATCAGAGATTGGTGCACAAGAACAAACGAGATTCCTATCTCCATATGCATCATTCACTCTCCTGACAGATGGCCAAAACTTATGTTTATTTATCCAGTTTAAAGGGAAAAAAGCTTTCTTTCTTGAATAAGAAAAATTCCACGTATCATTAACTGCAAGATCTATAGTGTGAGGTGCATTTTTCAAAACACTATCTTCTACTTCTATATCACCATTAACTATCTCATCAATCTCAGATTTAATTGCAATCATTGCATCGCAGAACCTATCAAGCTCTAACTTACTCTCACTCTCAGTTGGCTCAATCATCAATGTTCCTGCGACAGGGAAAGATACCGTTGGAGCATGAAATCCATAATCCATCAAACGCTTAGCAATATCAACAACCTCTATTCCATCTTTTTTAAATTGTCTAAAATCAAGAATCATCTCATGAGCGACCCGGCCGTTAACACCTTTGTATAATATAGTGTAATACTCTGATAACACTTCTTTTAAATAGTTTGCATTTAATATTGCAATCTGAGTCGATAAAGTCAGTCCTTTCTCGCCGAGCATCTTAATACATGCATACGATATTGAATATATCAACGCGCTACCCCAAGGAGCAGAAGAAATTGACATTCCATTCTCGCCTCCAACCTTAACTAATGGGTTGTTTGGCAAAAATGGCTTTAAATGTTCGAGAACTCCAATAGGACCTGCTCCAGGCCCACCACCTCCATGTGGTATAGCAAATGTTTTGTGTAAATTTAAATGACAAACATCAGCTCCAATAATTGCAGGATTTGTAATCCCAACCTGAGCATTCATGTTCGCCCCATCCATATAAACTTGTCCTCCTTTATTATGAATAATCTTTGTTATCTCTATTATATCCTCCTCATAAACGCCATGTGTAGAAGGATAAGTTATCATTAAACACGACAACCTCTCTGCATTCTCATCTACTTTTACTCTTAAGGCCTTCAAATCTATGTTACCATCTTCATTACAAGGGACAATAATCACCTTCATCCCAGCCATAACTGCTGAAGCAGGATTAGTCCCATGTGCTGACTCAGGAATTAAGCATATGTCTCTGTGTTCATTGCCTCTGCTTGCATGATATGCTCTAATCACCATTAAACCAGTAAACTCACCTTGAGCTCCAGAATTTGGCTGCAAACTTATTGCGTCAAATCCAGTGATCTCACATAACATTTCTTCTAATTCATGAAACATAATATGATAACCTCTTGCCTGATGAGCAGGTGCAAAAGGATGTAAATTACCAAACTCTGACCAACTTAATGGAAATAACTCTGAAGCAGCATTTAATTTCATTGTACAAGAACCTAAAGGAATCATTGAATGTGTTAATGAGAGATCTTTATTTTCTAAACTTTTAATATATCTCATTAATTCAGTTTCTGAATGATATTTATTAAATACATCATGACTCATAAAAGTTGACTTTCTGTATAAATGATCTGGAATTCTAGCAGTTGCTTCCGTATAATCTCCACTCAATACCTCATTAATTAAATCGACAGAGTCAGAATGATTACAACTTTTAGCAAAAACCTCAAGGATATTATTGATATTATCTAAATCATCTTTCTCATCAATACTAATTGATAAAGTCTGGTCATCAATATAATTAAAATTAAGTTTAGAATCCTCAGCATATGTTTTAATGTTTTCCATTGAAACATTACCTACACCTACTTTTAAAGTATCAAAATAAATCTTATTTAACTGATGATAGCCTAACTGAGTTAGTCCTTCAGACAAAGTAGCTGCAAGTGAGTGAATATTTTTACTTATTCTTTTAAGGCCATTTCTCCCATGATAAACTGCATAGAAGCTTGCCATTACAGCTAATAAGACTTGAGCAGTACAAATATTTGAAGTTGCTTTCTCTCTTTTAATATGCTGTTCTCTTGTTTGCAAGGCCATACGTAATGCTCTATTGCCATCCATATCTTCTGATACTCCAATAATCCTTCCAGGTATACTTCTTTTGTATCTTTCAGCCGCTGCAAAATAAGCAGCATGAGGACCTCCATAACCCATAGGAATTCCAAACCTTTGAGTTGTTCCAACCACTATGTCTGCACCCCATTCTCCAGGAGGAGTCAATAAGGACAGACTAAGTAAATCAGCGGCTACCACAATGCCGATTTCATTCTCTTTAGCCATTTTAATAACACTAGAATAATCATAAACCTCACCATATTTTGAAGGATACTGAAGAATGCATCCAAAGTAAGTGTCATCTAATTCTAATTCATTATGATTACCTACAACTAGCTCAATTCCTAAAGGGATAGCTCTAGTTCTGATTATTGCAATCGTTTGGGGGTAACATAGCTCCGAAACAAAAAATTTATAAACATCCGCTTTTTTCTGCTTTCTAGTTCTACAACCAAAAAGCATTGCCATTGCTTCGGCAGCTGCAGTACCTTCATCAAGTAATGATGCATTTGCTAACTCCATACCTGTTAAATCAATAACCATAGTCTGAAAATTTAATAATGCTTCTAATCTTCCTTGAGCAATCTCTGCTTGGTAAGGAGTATAAGCCGTATACCATCCAGGATTCTCAAGTATATTTCTTTGAATAACTCCAGGAAGAATTGTATTAAAATAACCCATTCCTATATAAGAGCGGTAATTCTTATTCTTTCTAGCAATCCTTTTTATATGTTCTATATATCTACTTTCTGACAAAGCATCAGGTAGATTCATCTTAGTAGTTAAATGAATATTGTGAGGAAGTGTCTCAGAAATCAATTGCGTTAATGAGCAAGACCCTACAGCTTTAAGCATGTCAATAATATCATCTTTTCTGGGGCCAATATGTCTGTCAGAGAATTTATCTATAAGCATTAGCAAGTATTTAGATGGCAAAAATACACTTTGCAACAAATAAAAAACAACAAATAAAAAACAAAAATATAACGAGTTTTAAACTTATTGGAAATAATAACTTAGAGAAAAAAAATAATTATAGTTATATTTTCCTAGATAAGAGTATTTTTGCAGAAATTTGAAGAATGACATTCCAAGAAGCAGGATTAAATAAAAACATCTTAAAAGCAATAGAGGATTTAGGCTTTGAATCACTAACACCTATTCAACAAGAAGCGGTACCATACTTGCTTGAAAATGAAACAGATCTTATTGCGCTTGCACAAACAGGAACAGGAAAGACTGCTGCTTTTGGGCTTCCAGTACTACATAAAATTAATATTGAAAGGAAACTGCCTCAAGCAATTATCCTATGTCCTACTAGAGAACTATGCCTTCAAATATCTAAAGATATAACTTCATACTCAAAATATATTAAAGGCCTAAAAGTAACGCCTGTATATGGAGGTGCAAGTATTATCCCTCAAATAAAATCATTAAAAGCAGGCACTCAAATTATTGTAGGAACTCCTGGTAGAGTTATTGATTTAATAAATAGAAAATCATTAAAACTACAAAATATTGAGTTTGTCATCTTAGATGAAGCAGATGAAATGTTAAACATGGGATTTAAAGATGATTTAGACACAATCCTTGCAGAAACTCCTGAAGAAAAACAAACGCTTTTATTCTCTGCAACTATGCCAAAAGAAGTAATGAAAATTAGCAAAAACTATATGTTTAGCCCTAAAACTATAGAGGTTGCAAGCAGGAATGAGGGTGCAAAAGATGTTGATCACCATTATTATATGGTAAATGCTCGTGATAGGTATAAAGCTTTAAGAAGAATCTGTGATGTAAATCCAGATATTTACGGGATAGTATTTTGCAGAACAAGAAGAGAGACGGCTGATGTAGCAGATAAATTGATGCAAGATGGCTATAACGCAGATGCCATACATGGAGAATTATCTCAAGCTCAAAGAGATCATGTAATGGGAAGATTCAGACAAAGAAAATTACAAATATTAGTAGCGACTGATGTAGCTGCAAGAGGGATTGATATTAATGAGCTCACACATGTTATTAACTACAACTTGCCTGATGACAATGAAATATATGTACATAGATCAGGAAGAACGGGTAGGGCTGGCAATAAAGGAATTTCAATAATTATCGCTCACAGCCGTGACGGAAGAAAGTTAAAGGCAATAGAAAAAATGATCAAGCGCAAATTAACACTTAAAAAAGTGCCTAATGGCGATGAGATATGTCAAATTCAATTAATGAAACTAATTGACAAAGTAGTAGACACTAAGGTAAATCATCAAATTGAAAAATACCTTCCTTCTATTGAAGAAAAATTAGCACATCTAGAAAAAGAAGAATTAATAAAACATTTTGTCTCAACTGAATTCAATAGATTTTTATCATTCTATAAAAATGCTCCTGACCTAAATGTTTCTGGCAGTAAAAAGAGAGAACAGAATGAGAATACTAATATCAGAAAGAGCAAAGGAAAAAGAACTGGGCATGCAGAAGAAGGTCATACAAGATTCTTTATAAATATAGGAAAAGAAAAGAACCTTCAAACTCACAACCTTATAGGGCTTATTAATGAGTATACCAGAAATAGAAATATCCCTGTAGGTAAAATTGATATCATGAGAAAATTCTCATTCTTTGAGATTTCTACTGAATTTGAGGGGGACATATTAAGTGGCATGTCAGATGCAAATTGGAATGGGAATAAAATTAATGTTGAGATCTCACAAGCTCCAGGTAAAAAGAATTCAAGAGGGGCTGGAAAAAGAGGAGGCAGAAAATTCTCTGCAAAAAGAAAAAAAACTAGTAGAAAATCAACCTCAAGAAGAACTCTTCTTTCTAGAGAAGGAAGTAGTAAAAGTTCAAAAGGGAGTTCAACTTCCTTTAAAAGCAGGTTTAATGCTGCAGCTAAAAGAAAAAGAATTTAGCCCTTTTTGCCAACAATAAAATCTTTCAGATAATAGGGGGTAAAATAAGCCATGTCCTCAAACTCTTTATTTAGAAACTTTTGATAAGAAAGACTTCCTATATTCTTAGCTGAAGGATAAATACCCTCAATAAATTTTGCATTTTTATTATTAATTGCTTCTTTGCATTTGATTGCACCATCTCCAAAAAACAATACCCTCTTATTAAGATAATCTATATAAGTCTCTTCATTAACAATATCAGCTCTTATTTGCCTAATCTCATTATTATCATTATCATAAATGCCAGCAAATACCTCCATTCGTTTAGCATCAATCATAGGGCAAAATAATCTAGACTCATAAGACTCTGAGATTCTAAGAGCCATGGCCTTTAAGGTTGAAATCGATATAAGAGGAATATCTAAAGAATAGCATAACCCTTTAGCTGTTGACGTTCCAATTCTAAGCCCCGTATATGAGCCTGGACCTTTACTGAATGCAATAGCATCCAGGTCCTGGAATGTAATCTTGGATTCTTCTAGTACCTGTTGAATAAATAAAGTAAGTAACTCAGCATGAGAATAATCTACTGAATTCTGTTCTTTTAGTTGTAATAAACTTCCATGCTCAAAAAGTGCAACAGAGCAGTTCTTAGTAGCTGTCTCAATACAGAGAATCATTGCCATTATATATCGTAATAATGATTAAATAAGTCTGTCTTTATCCCCAAATTAATAAATCTAGTTTCTTGGCTACCATCATTATTATTTTGATTTCGTAAAACAACGCCTATATTAATTTTCAAATTAGTATAGGGATTAATTATATATGAGATATTTAAACTTTTATACTCTATCATATTCAAACTTCCTTGATACATTTCAATTCCAAAATCAGATGGCCTCCCAACACCTATTCCTGTTAAGCCTTCCTCACTTGCATAAGCGCCTGTTGACATAAATAGATCATTGCCATAAGATGTGCTGTCATTGAGAAGTGAATTCCCTCCATATTTTGCAAACATCATCTTTGCATTAATTTCTAGCCTATTCCATCTATAATCTGCCATAACTAAAAATTCAGAAAAGTTTGCCCCTAAAGGGTGTGCTAATGGCTGATTATAATGAGCATAATTCTGTTGAGGATTATGATGAGCATAAGTATATGGCCTTACATAATTGTATTCAGTTTGCAAAGTGAGACCTGTAATTTTAAATGGATCAAAAATCTTATAGCCTAATTGGTAACCCATCTTATTTCCCCAAAAACCATTTTGTTGTCTTAAATCATTAATACTAAACTCATCCAAGATTAATTGTCCATAAATATAAGAATAACGAGTTGTCTTATATTTTGTATTCACACCAACTAGAACATTATCAGGAGAGTTAACTGAGAATTCTATTGGCCTTAACATTACAATTGGATTTAAATAATTTATGTCAAAGCCTGATGATCCAGGAGCATGGTTCATTCTCCAAACAACTGATTCAAATAAAGATACATTAAATCTTTTTGTTGCATTTAGACTTAAATAGTGTGCTGACATATATTTCTTAGGGTAGCCCATTTGTTCACTATTAGCAAGCTCATTAGTAAGAAAATAATTAATATCCATAAACTCAGTATACAGGTTAGTGTATTCAAGTTTCCAAAAAGTTGTTTGTAATTTTAAATATGGATAATTAAAGCAATTATCAGATAATAATAATGAACGATATCCATCTCCAATAAAATGCTTGCCATGCCCAGATTGCACTGCAAACATCTTATTTACTCGAAGAGTAACATATCCAGATGACATAGCATAATCATATCCTGTTTCTTTAAACCTTCTAGCATAACCCTGTCCAGGCACAATTCTATTTTCTTTAATATATTTATCTAAATAATTAGGAAATATAGCCTGGTTCTCAGAGAATGTTGTTACAAATGATATTTTATCTCCAAGGTCGCCTTCAATCATATATCCTCTTGTATTTTCAAAAGTATTCTTTAATTCATCTAGCTCCTTTCCTTTAGAAAAGTTAATTATTGGAGATGCAATAACTTTATAATCCTCTCCCTTTAAAATAATAAGATGCTCTGAGAATATCTTCTTTAGAACCCTATTCTGATATCTTTTCTGAACAGTTTCTTCAATAACTGAATCAGAAGAGAAATTTAATTTTGATTTTATTATTGGATTAAATGATGTATGTATATCTAAATCATTAACATAGATTTCCTTATAAATATTAATATTATAACCCTTCCCTAGTAAAAGATTAGACTGCTGAGCTAAAGTTAATAATGAAGATAATGTGAAGACTATTAGAAGAATTCGTTTCATGATTTATTTCTTAATAAATAGAATGGTATAATCAAAAGTATATAGCTTATTAAAGCTAGAATCGTTATACTATAATTAATATTCAAATAAAGAAGAAAATAAGAAAGAAGTATTAATGAAAAACTTAGTATATAAAGGATAAGAGCTGTTTTTACATGACCCATCCCTAAGTCTAGTAAAGCATGATGAATATGATCTCTTCCTGGTCTTAAAGGATCTTTTCCGTTTGAACTTCTAACAATAAAAACCCTTAATGAATCAAAAAGTGGAATTGCTAAAAAAACAATTGCTAATAGAGGCCCTTTATTTGGCATACTAGCTAATTCAGTAACCAATCCACTTTTAATAACATTGATTGCTAATACTGAAAGAACCATCCCAACAACTAATGAGCCTGTATCACCCATAAAGATACGGGCAGGATGGAAATTATATTTTAAGAATGCCATTAAAGCCCCAATTAATGAAAAGGCTATAATTACCATGTCCAACTGATTCATAAGAAATGCGACTATACCAAAACAAAATGCAGAAATAATCCCAATACCACAAGCTAAGCCATCAACACCATCAATTAAATTAAACCCATTCGTAATTACAATAACTACAAAGACAGTAAAAAAAGTAGCAAAAATATCTGGCAAATCATAAACTCCTAATACCCCATGCATATTGTCAATCTGTATATCTCCAAAATAAATAACAACCAAAATAGAAATAATCTGACCTAATAGCTTTTTATAAGGCGAAAGAGAAAGCAAATCATCAATTAATCCCACAAAAAAAACAATGAGAAGACTTACAATAATAAATTGGATATTAGCTAATTCAGCAAAAAAAAGAAGAGACGAAATAAGGCCTGAAAAAATTGCTACACCTCCCAAAACAGGAACACTTCCTTTATGTGAAGATCTACTTCCTGCTCTGTCTGCAAGCCGAAATCTTTGAGCAAAAAAGATGACTTTTGGGATAGCAATATACGTAATCAAAAATGATCCAAGTAATGCAAAAAAGATATTATTCTCAGGATTAAACACTTCTCTTGTTTTGCTGTAAAATTAATAAAATCTTAGATACTAGATAGTAATTCACTGGCCCATTTTGAAAGAGTATACTCATTATCAACTTTAATAGTTTTTAAATTCATCCTCTTTCCAGCTTCAATGTCAGATTCTGAATCACCTACCAAATAAGATTCTTTAATTACTATTTTAGGGAAATCTAATAACGCATCTTCAATCATTCCTGTATTTGGCTTTCTACACTTGCAATCAATACTTTCTAAATGAGGACAATAATATATTTTATCTATCTTACCTCCTGAGATCTCTATAGATTCTTCCATTTTAGCATGCAAAGTATGCAGATCAGTAGCTGACATTATTTCTTTGGCAATCCCCTGCTGATTCGTAATAATTATAATTCTATTAAAGGCTAGTGTAAGTTTTGCAATAGCATCTACAGCTCCCTTCATAAACTCAAACTCTGAGAAATCAGAGACGTACCTACCTTCCAATTTCTTATTTATTACACCATCTCTATCTAAAAATAAGGTATCCAAATTATTCATTAGAAAACATCTCTTCTTCAATAAGCTGACAAATAATATGTCCTATTAAAATATGTGCTTCCTGTATTCTTGCAGTATGCTCAGAAGGCACCTTAAGCATGATATCACAAATCTCATTCATCTGACCTCCATTAATTCCAGTAAACCCCACTGTTGTCAATCCTATCTCATTTGCTTTCTCTAATGCATTAACTACATTCTGAGAATTCCCTGAAGTAGAAATTCCTACAAGTATATCACCATGCCTCCCGCAAGCTTCGAGCATCCTAGAATAAGTCTGATCATATCCATAGTCATTTGAAACCGCAGTCATGTATGAAGAATTTACATGAAGTGCTTCGGCATAAAGTGGAGGTCTATCAAAATGAAATCTGCCGCTAAGCTCAGCAGCAATATGCTGTGCATCAGAAGCACTGCCGCCATTACCACAAAAAAGAATCTTCTTATCATCTTTAAAAGCAATAATACTTTTCTTAACTATCATTTCTATATTTTCTTGAAGGCTAATATCGTTTAAAACGCTTATATAGGTCTCAACAGAATTTGAAATATATTTATTAATTCTAGTTTTCATAATAAGATTTTTGGCTAAAATACAATTTTATAAGCTTTGATAAGATTCTTTAGTAAGTCTAGCCATCTCATTCCAGCTAAATTTAGTATTAACTAAAGCACTACCATTAAGCCGAACTTTCTCTAACTGGTTCTTATCAGCTAATATCTCTTTTAACCTATTAGCTAAATCTAAAGTATCTTCTGACCTAAAGAAAAACCCATTTTCATTATCTGTTATTACTTCTTTTAATGGAGGAAGATCTGATACTAAGACAGGTTTCTCATAACTTAATGCCATCATAAGAACTCCACTTTGATAAATCTTCTTATAAGGTAAAACAACAAGGTCTGAGGCAGCATAATAATATTCCACTTCATTATCCTCGATAAACTTAGTATGTAAGATAACATTATTTGACAAATTATTCTCATCTATTATTTTATGATAATTCTGAAAATCATTTTGCCAAGGCTTTCCTGCAATTAATAAAAGAATATCAGAATTGGTAGCGACAACTTCTCTTAAAGACTCTAATAGAACCTCTAAACCTTTGACCTTCTTAATCATCCCAAAAAATAATAAAATTGTTTTTTCAAGAGGCAAGTTAAGAAATTCTCTAGATAACAATTTATCCTTCTGAATATTAATAAAGGGAGTGTAGTTGCCATGAGGGATAATATTAATCTTATCTTTTAATGCCGGATCTTTCTTGGTTATTTCATCTCTACTAAATTTATTATGAGTTAAAATTAAATCCACTAGCCTATAAACTAGTTTACTTATAAATGATGAGTTAGTTTGCTCAGAAAATGACGTGATATCATGAGCTGTAATTACAAGCTTTGAGAAAAGTAATTTAATCAACAATAAATTAAATAATAGAAGGTAATTTGCATTAAAGACGTGAAAATGAAAAACCCTTACCTTATTTATTCTTGCATGTAAAATGGAGTAAATAGAGCCAAAGACATATCGGAATCCGCTAATAAACTTAATCTTACTAGAATATAAATCCCCGAAAGTCTGATAGAATTCCACACCCTTAATATTTGGGTTCTTAGTCTCTGTATTTGTATATAGTCTAATGTCAACATTATTATCTCTTAAGCCAGTAATTTGCCCAAATAAATAAAAATGATGTGAGCTTCCATGAGCTCCTAACGGATCAATAATTGCTACTTTTCTTTTCATTTTACATTCTTAATCCTTGGAAATATGATTTATTAATCAATTGCCAAGTTGCCCTGTCCTTCCTTATTGTAGAATCAGTTACAAATCTTATATTAATCTTGAAGAATAGCCAAATAATAAATAAATATGAAAAGACTCCTCCTACCTGTTTTAAAAAAAAGACATGATTTCTAGTATTTTGTTGAATAAAGAAATCCCCTCTATATTTCATTCCATCTGCTTGATTAAAGGATTTTGTTAAACTACCAACTTTATGGTAGAACTTAACAAATGGATAGTAATACATTTTATGCCTTCCATCTTTAAATACCCTATACAAAAAGTCAGTATCATCAAAATAAACAAAATATTTTTCATTCATAAAACCTAGATCAATAAATACCTGCTTTTTTACAAGAAGACAGCACGTTGGCGCATATTCTATCTCTACAACTTTATCAAACTGACCTTTATCTATTTGCATTTGCCCTCTATGTAAAGGTAAATAGCCTTTACTTTTTTTAAACCAACTACCAGCATACCAAATATGATCTGGCTTATCATAATACATCATCTTGGGAGACACTAAACTACAATCTTTATCTTTCTGCAGTTTCATTAACTTTTCAATTAGATCTGAATCAAACTCAACATCATTATTGATAATCAAGATCTGAGAGCAATCATCTTCAATAGCCCTTAGAATACCTTGATTATTTGCTCTTGCAACACCTAAATTATTCTGATTATTGATTAAAACTAACCTTGATTCGTTCTCCAAATCAAGAATTTCCTTAGTATTGTCAATAGATGCATTATCAATAACATATAAAATAAAATTAGTATACGTCTGTTGCCAGACGCATTGCATAAAAGTAGATAAAACGTTACCCGAATTATAAGTAATTGTGACTATGCCTACCTTATCCAACTTGCTTAATATTTATGGCCTTCGCTCCAACCATCACTGCTCCAGCAGGTACATCCTTTGTTATTACGACATTAGCTCCAATTATAGCTCCTTTACCAATTGTAACTGGCTTAGCAATCACACAATTCATGCCAATAAAAACATCATCTTCTATTATTACCTTACCTTGATAGTATCTAAAATGATGGTCAGGATGTTCTGATAATCTTTCAGTGTCTATAAAATGTGTAAGAATACGAGTACCTGCAGCTATACCACATCTATCCCCAATGTAAATGTTATGAGGGTAAATTCCATCAAATCCAACATTGTCACCAATCTGAGTATTGCTTATATTTTTAAAATTAACTCCTCTCATAGATTGCAAGACTACCCTCATCTTAATAGTTACCAAGGTACTCCTAGCAATCGCTTGAAGAATCTTATTAATAACTCTTCTTAAGCCGTACTCCCTTTTTGATTCTATTTCTTTATTCATATGTCATATTTTTTATTAAAATTCTTATAATCTTCCTCTAGATACTTCTCTAACAAAAACCTCTCCTTTGAGGCTAGTTCAATCTTAGCTGCTTTCTTATAAAAAAGAAAATCTAGAAAACGAACCACCCTTTTTGGAATTATCTTTTTTAATACGGTTGCTAAATATCGATTATGCTGTAAAGTTCTCGAAATAATATTTATAGGGACCTTATTTGGATTAATTACTCTATCATTATTTAAATTCTTAATTGGCTCTATCTCTAGAAAATTAAATAATCTATAAATATCTTTTTCAATATTCTCTAAACGTATAACTAATACTTGCTCGCTCTTAAAATATTCTAAAAAATTATGGATTTGTTTGTAGTATAAACTATTCTCAATATATTGATGAATAAACGGATCATATTTATTATTCTTATTAACAAGGTACTCATAAAAAGGTTTGGTAGCGTAACCCATTCTTTTATCCATCTTATAGTGAGAGAAAGCTCTTAATATAGGATCTCTAACTATTATTATGATTTTAGCCTCAGAATTAAATTTATATAACTTCTTAGGGATAGATCCATAAGAGAAATAAGACACGCTACCATCAGCTAGATACCTTACATTCTTTCCTTTTTTAAATGCATTTAAATACTCTTTCTCATTTTTAATCTTATAATCTTTATAATAAGAATTATCCGACAATTCATTAAATGAAAAATAATTCATCTCCTTTTCAGGATTTCTTGAGAAAAAAATATCTTTATGCTCCTTCAAAATAGCCCATAGAAGAGATGTCCCAGCTTTTGGAGCTCCAACTAAAAATAAATTTGGTTTTCTCATTTCTTTTTAATTACTAAGTGACTCTAAAGCATTAATACTAAATGGCATAAGAATTATCTCTTTATTCTCAATGAAAACTTCATTATACTCAAAAGGTGTATTAAGCGACATCTTATCAAATAAATTAGCCCCATAATATTCAGTCTTAAATCCTGTAAATCGTGACACAAGTTTGACAGGCTTACTAGACCAATTTATCCAATAATAGAATTGTTTATTCTGACTAGCATTATAATAATAATATTCAAAACAGTTATTACTAATATTGCTCTTATGTTCAAAAACTAATGAATGATCAAATAATCGACTTACAATCTTCATAGAATTAAAAGTTGCATTAATCTTTAATTCTTTATTGCTTCGCATGATCATAGATCCGGATAAAGTCCTGCCTGCTAGATTATGGAAAGTTGCGATATCAATATTTGATTTTCTTAAAGAAGATAACTCTATTATTTGATGAGCAACAAATAATGCCTGTAATAATGAGTTTCCCGTCTTCTCTGACATTTGCAGGTTCCATTCAGTTAACCATATTCTTTTGTCTTGATAAGTCGTATTGTATTTTATTATTTCATTTTTAAAATCTGACATAATATACTTAACAGCCCTATCTTTATATATCTCATATAATGCTGTGCCCTCAACCCCTTCAGGTATTACTGTTAACATTCTACCCGCAACATCCTTGCCCTTTACAACTTTTGCATATGGATGAATAACAATTGCATCATAGAAGTCTTCTTTAGCTAATTGATTGTTCCAATTCTCAAGAATTCTTGACCCTCTATTATTAGGGGCTGAGACTACTGCAATAGGGATCTCCGGATAAACATGTTTAATGGAGTCTGTATATTTTTTTGAAGAATTAATATATTTCTCAATAGTCATAAAATGAGAATAACTCCTATTTGAAAGCTCTCCGCCAAGTTCAACTCCTATTAATTCGAGATCATTATCTATTAAAATCTTAATTACTTCTAAGACCTCTGAAACTGAGGACGAAATAATATTGGCATTATATATAACCCTACTCTTTGTTAATTTTGCCATTTTAATAAAGTCATAAATATAATTTTCAGTATCACCTTTTGAAGCAATTAATTTATTTAGCGTTTTTGCTGTTTTTAATTTTGATTTCTTGTGATATTTCTCAACTTCAGAAAGATTTAACCCATAACCAGACCCATGCAGATGATAAAAATTTCCAAAACCTCCAGGAAAACTTAAAACATTTGGAGATATCTCGTGAACTTTATTCATAAAGTTAGTGTCCTCTAGGCTAAAGAATATAAAAGCTAAACTCGTTCTAAAGCCAAAGAGATCTTCATTAATCACATTCTGAGAACTTGTTTGAATAGTAATAAAACTAAATAATATTACAAAAATACTCCTCATCTTATAAGGCCTTTATTTTTAAGTTCATTAATAGAGGCATCATATTTATCTTCTTCAATATCTTGTGTTTTCACCCAATTAACAAAACTTATGACTCCATCGTTAAAGTTAACCTTAGGGCTAAAGCCTAATATTGCTGTTATTCTTGTTAGATCAGCATAGTTATGCCTAATATCACCTAATCTAAATCTACCATTAACAATAAGTCTACCTTTTGCTTTATACAAATCATGTAATCTTCTAGCTACTTCATTAACTGAGATATTAGATCCAGAGCCTACGTTAAAAATCTTATTATCTGCTTTTTTATTTTCAAGTGCCATAATTGTTGCATTAACAGCATCATCTATATATAAAAAATCTCTACTCTCATCTCCATCCTCATAAATATGAATATCATTGCCATTTAATAATCTTGTAGAAAAAACAGATAAAATACCAGTATATGGATTTTGCAAAGATTGACCTGGTCCATATATGTTTTGATATCTTAAGGAAACAGCGGGTATATTCAATGTAACACCCATCAACATTACCATCTGTTCTTGTTGATATTTTGTGATTCCGTAAATTGATGCAGGATGAATCTCTGACAGCTCATCTGTTGCTCTTAATTCTAATTTACCCAAACAAACAGGGCATTTAGGCTCAAAATTTCCTTGGATTAATTCCTTTTCATTTCTTTCAAGAGGATAAACATCCCCATGCTGGCTGCAGTAATACTTCCCTTCTCCATAAATTGATCGTGAAGAAGCAATAATCATTCTTTTTATTGAATGATTCTCATTAGCTAAAATATCTAACAAATGAGATGTTCCTAAAACATTCACCTCATTATATCTAGCAATTTCATACATAGATTGCCCTGTTCCTGTCTCGGCTGCTAAATGGACAACTGCATCCTGTCCTATTAAAGCCTTCCTCCAATCTGACTTAGACAACACATCTCCTAATATAAAAGTAGCTATATTCTTTATGGAATTAAATAATTCTGAATTCTTCTCCTTGCCATGTACCTGCTCAGATAAATTATCGAGTATTGTAATATTATAGCCTTTTTTAACTAAATTAATAGTTAGATTTGAACCAATAAATCCTGCTCCTCCTGTAATTAATATATTTTTCATGCTAATCTTTTCTTATATGAGGTAATTCTATAAAATATATTCATAAATCCTGAAGCAATAAATATAAAGAAAAAAGGTCTTAGTAATAATGGCTCTGACATTACAGAAAGAAATGCAATGACAAACCAAATACCTCTGTGATTTGTTATCAACTGCTGCTTAAAAAACATATAAACAAAAAAGATCGCTGTAGGGAAGCCCATTCCAGCTAATACATACATTACAGAGTTGGTACTTCCTTTTGATGTAGTCTCAACTTTTTGCTCAACACCCACATGACCTAAAATATTATTTAAGTCTGAATTAATATAAAACTCTTCTCTAACTTCCTGGAATCTATCCAAGTCCATCCCAACTCCAGTTAGGGGATTTTCTATTGCAATGAAAAAGGGCTGAGTCAGGTCAAAAAGCCTTTTCTGAAAAGAAGACTCTCCTTCTCCATAGATTTTCTCGTTCATATTCGCACTAAAAAGAAGATACAAGGGAATGCCTAAAATTGCAATAAAAATGGTCTTAATATTACTTCTTAGTTCCCTCTGCGTAAAATAAAGGATCTGTAAGATAAGTAAAAATAATCCTGTAGTGGAATATGTTGACAAAATACCTAATACAATTAATACTATAAGCTTCCTATCTCTCTTAAACACACTTAATTCCAGAAAAAATAATATGTTTAGATATATCTGCAATATCCCTGACTCCCAGAATATTCCAGCATTTCTATGAATATCTAGGCCAAATAAGTTAATCATACTCCCTTCCTTTGGAGAGTAATAAAATAAATACTTATATGTTAAACTCTCATGATACTCAGAGGTTATGAGAAATAAACTATCCTTTACAAAAAAATACGCCAAGAAATTAACTAGAGCATGAATAAGAACTAACTTTAAAATAAAATATAAACTATTGATAAATAAATCCTTATCATCTTGACTTTTATAATAAAATAATGTTAGAACTGTGGTAAGGATTGTGATCCCAAAGAATAGATATTTTGTTAATGATTGTGGATTAATAGCAAAGATATAGTTAATAGAGAAAAAAATCGAAATTACAACAAATGTTAAAAATGAAGAATAGAAGATAGCCTTTTTAATCAGCTGCCTTTGATATAATAAACTAAACAGAATAATCACAACTAATGCCAAAAAAGCAAAGTTTCTATTAAAAACAAACATAAGTCCGCCTGTACTTGAAACAAGCATAAACATTATTATATTATTTAACCAATTTACTCTCAAACTATAACTCATTTTAACCAATTACCTAAGTCTCTTTTTAAAAGCTCAGACAACTCTATTATATCATCTTTATAATACTTCACAAGCCTATCACGAATTTTCTTTGACATCTCTGGAGTCTTAGAAATACTTAAATTCATCAATCTATTTTTCACTGAATTTCTTAGTACTTTGTTAGATAATAATTTCTTAACTATTGACTTTATTTTATTTTGAGATATAAACAAATCCCTAAGAATCTTATTCTTAAACATCCATCCACCAACCATATGTCTTCTTGATGTGTCAACAGGAACTCTCTCAACATCTAGAAAATCAAATACCTCATTAATACATGAATTAATATCGCGAACATAATCATCATATAAGATCACATGTACATTCTCATTAAATGTATCCACAAACAACTTTACTTGAGAGCTGTACATGCCTACATGAAGATATCTAGTGTCAGGTGTCATGTCTTTTTCTATATGATAACGCGCTTCTGATTGATCAATTGCATCCTCAAAGCTCAAAATCTCTGATGGGTTATACCGCAGATTATGTAAATATCCGGCAAATGCTCTCTCAACTGGATTTCTTAGCATAATAATAATCTTAATATCTTTCATTAGAAATCTCTTAATATTTTTAATGCAAATCTCTGGAAATGCTAAATACATGACGCTAGACTCTCCTTTATATTTATAAGAGTCATCTGTCATAAACATTTCTTTATAATCATTCAGTTCTATAACTGCTTTATGCACTCTTTTTACTCCAATATCACTATTAATTAAGAAATGAGGCTCTTTATGTTCTGACATATAAATATCTGGATGCTGATTTAGATAATTATGAAGTGAGGTGGTTCCACTTTTTGCTGCACCTACAATAAGAAGATTTGGCAAGTTTATATCTTTAGCCATTTACTTAAATCTTTATTAATTAAACTCTCCAGCATACTTATATCCTTCTGAAAATATTTCGATAACTCTAAATATGTTGATTGCTTTATATTATCTGATTTAGACGTAAATATACTTATTAATATCCTTTTTATCTTCATTCTAAAAGATTTTGGGATAATCTTCTTCAGAGCAAATCTATAAGAACCTTCCCCCATAAGCAAATACTTAATGATTTTAGAATCCCACTTCATTCCGCCAGAATTAACTATCTTATTTGTATCTATCTCTTGTTTATTTAGATTAAGAAACTCAAATACTTTATCTACCTCCTGATTAGTTTGAGTAACAAAATCATCATATAGAATAATATGGATATTATTAAAATTTGCTTTATAAGCTTTCACCATTTCATAATACAAACCCATTTCTTTATACAAGATCATAGGGCTTAAGCTCATATCCTCTTTAAATCTTTGCTCTGAATTATTTATTGCCTCTTCAAAAGACTGATTCTCCTGCATCGTCTTAGAAGCGAATAAATATGCTGAATATGCTCTTTCAATTGGATTCCTTAGCATAATAATGATCTTAACCTCTTTTCCTAGGAATCTTTTAATGTTCTTGATTGCTTCTTCAAAATAATATAGATATAATACCGTTGATTCTCCAATTGCTTTCTCAGTAACAACATCAGTAAATAAGGATCTATAATCCTCATAATTCCAGACCCCCTTAGATAGCCTACCCCTCACCTTATCAGCAATTAAAAATCTAGGCTCTTTCACTTTTAATCCATTAGGGGTGTAAGTAGGCATGAACACATCCTGATGCTGATTCAAATAATTATGCAAAGATGATGTTCCGCATTTTGCAGCGCCAACAATCAAAAAATTTGGTAATTTATCTTTCATAATTATTTGGTAAGTAAAGGTATATAAAATGTTGAGAAACCAAACTTTCTTTTAACAACATATACCATTGACAAATTCCAAAATGATAAACTAACAACACTAGCAATTGCTGCTCCTTTTATTCCATAACATGGTATTAAACTGTAATTTAAACCAACATTTATAAGTGACCCTATTATTAATATCTTCATGTAGCTTTTCTGTTGTCCTGACATTTGCATTAAATTTCCTACCGATCCAGAAAACGCATTCACTATACGACCAACAATCAACCATCTAAGAACTTCAACACCAATTAAAAACTCTTTACCATATAAGCCCATAAAAAAATCTGGAAAAAGCAACAGAATAGCAGCTAAAGGTATTGTTGTCCAAAAGATCATCTTTGCAGACTGCATAGCAATCTTTCCCATTCCTTTAATATCTTCAATTCCAAACTTCTCCGCGAACTTTGGAGATGAGATGCTATTTATTGCCATTAATGTAATACTTACTCCCATAGAGAATCTAAAAGCTACACTATAAATAGCTACACTCTCAGCAGACATCATATTTCCTATCATTAATTTATCTGTCCAAGCCATTACAAACTGTACTGATTGAGCAAGCATTAATGGGATTGAGATCTTTAACATCTTACTAATGCTTACGTCATCAATACTATTACTAGAATTTAATCTCTGGTTTTTTGAGAACCAATATTTATACGTAATAATAGCAAGCAATGAAACAATACACAAACTAGTAAGGTATGCATATATAGGAACTTTTTCACTAGTAATAAAAGTTGAGATAATAAATAGTGAAGCGATTGAGAAACTTGCCTGAGACATCCTGTAAAAGAATGAAAATTCTGATATTTTCTTCAAGCCTCTTAAGCTCTGATAATGCAACATAAAAAATACCATTGGCAAAACAAAAAATGAACATAACCGAATATTCTCTTCACTAGTATTAATAACTATTCCAATCCAAGAAGCTAAAGAATACATGAGAAATGATGAAAGAATAGATGTAATGCTCAGTAATATTAATATCTTCTTTCTAAAGAATTTAATACTCTCCCATTTACCTTGCTTTGCAAATGAGGCAATGAACCTAATTGAAAAAGTATCTAGCCCAAGCTTAGCTACTAAAGTAAAAACTCTTAATACAACAATTGCTAGTATATAATTCCCCAAGCCTTTTACTCCATAATAATGAGCAACAACAAAAGACATTAAGAAACCCATAATCTGCCCGCCGATACGAATAATAAAAGACATGCCGCCTTTCTTAACTAGCTCTGATAGATCCTTGTCTTCTAATATCTTAAGAAATCTTTCTTTCATGGCTTAACTAACCAAAAACCAAGGATTTAATAAATCTTGCTTATTGTATATAACATCATCTGAAGAATTATATCGTTTTACTGTAAAGCCCGCATATTTAGCAATTGCATGCCCAGCACCAGTATCCCATTCCATAGTTGGGGCATATCTAGCATAAGCATCTGCCTTGCCTTCAGCAACCATACACAATTTTAATGAGGAACCTATCTCCATCACTTCAATATTACCATGTTCTTTTTGTTTCTCCTCAAAAAAAGATTGTGTTGCTTTTGACATATGAGATCTTGAACCAACAACCACATAATTATTTCTATTATAATTAATAGGCAATCTATTTGACTGTGATATCAGTTCTTCTATATTATCAATAATTGTATTCTGATTTATTTTATAAGAGCCTAACCCCTCTAATGCAAAATACAGCTCCTCTTTTACAGGAACATATATTACGCCTAAAACAGGATTTTGATTATGTATTAAAGCAATATTCACTGTAAACTCACCATTCCTTTTTATAAACTCCTTAGTCCCATCTAAAGGATCAACTAACCAGGAATATTCCCAATCTTTTCTTTCTTCAAAAGGTATCTTAATCCCTTCCTCACTTAAAAAAGGAATTCCAGTACCGATTAAATATTTTCCAATCACTTCATTACAATTTCTATCTGCTAATGTTAATGGAGATTTGTCATCTTTATATTCCACAGAAAAATCAGAACTATACACATCCATGATTGATTGCCCTCCTTCAATAGAGGCATTAATTGCTTTTACTAATAATTCTTTAAGATTTATTATCTCCATCTTTTACTTCTGACTATAAATTAATACTGCTTTAGATGTTCCTATTCTAGTTGCTCCTGCTTTTATCATCTTCTTACAATCTTTTAAACTTGATACTCCTCCAGATGCCTTAACCTGTAGCTTTCCAGATACAGATTTAATAGTATTAACATCTTTAATAGTTGCTCCTAGACCTCCATAATAACCTGTTGATGTTTTAATAAAAACATTATGACAATTATTCGGAAAATTAGATTGAACTATCCCAGATATTCTCTTTGAAATACTTCTAATCTCATCACTAGAAAGAGACCCTGTTTCAATAATCCATTTTGCAACTTTTTTTTCTTTCATTACTACATTAGTTGCCTGTAATATATCCATATCAAACTTGCGAAAATCCCCTCTTTTAAATGCATTATAATCACAGACAAAATCAATATCAAATGCTCCATCATTCATAGCAGAAACTGCTTCTTGAACCTTAAAATTAGTGGAGCCTTGACCTAAAGGAAAGTCTATTACAGTGCCAACTTTAACCTTTGATGCAGTTACTTTAATCTTTTGTGTAGCTAAAGTTACAAATTCAGGACGAATCATTATACATGCAAAATCATGAGAGATTGCTTCATCAATTAATCGCTCCACTCTAATTCTTGTTTCATCATCTGAGACTTGTGCTTCACCCGAAGTCTTAAGATAAGTTGAGTCTAAATAATTCTCGATTTCCAATTTACTGAATCTTAAAAGAGTCAAAATTACGTAATTTATCATATAAACTACTGTTTTTAAATCAATATGTTTTAGTACATTTGGTCTCTAAAATGAAAGAGGAAAAAGAAAATATATTTACTGTTTTTAATGAGATTCTTCAAAGGAAAGACAAAGAAGAATTACTTAATCAGAATTCAAAAGTTATTTGGATGACAGGCCTCTCTGGATCTGGAAAAACAACTATAGCTAAAGGAGTAGAGAAGTATTTACACTCTAAAGGAATACTAAATCAAGTTCTAGATGGCGATAATATCAGAGTAGGAATTAGTTCTAATCTTACTTTCTCATCTGAAGACAGATCAGAAAATATTAGACGAATTGCTGAGGTTTCTAAACTTTTCATGAATTGTGGTATCATTACATTGAATTGCTTTATAAGCCCAACAAAAAAAATAAGACAAATCGCAAAAGAAATAATTGGAGAAGATGATTTTATTGAGATATATATTAATGCATCAGTTACAACTTGTGAAAACAGAGACGTGAAAGGACTTTATAAAAAAGCACGAAAGGGAGAAATAATAAATTTTACAGGAATTAGTGCGCCATTTGAAGCTCCTGAAAACCCTAAATTAGAAATAAATACATCCAAACTCTCAATAAATGAATCAATACAGAAAGTTTTGGACTTTATTTTACCAATAATAAAAAACAAGTAAAAAATGAGTTCATACAATCTAACACACTTAAAAGTACTAGAATCTGAAGCAATCTTTATCCTCAGGGAAGTAGCAGCACAATTTGAAAGACCTGTAATGTTATTCTCTGGAGGCAAAGATTCTATTATAATGTTTCACCTTGCAAGAAAAGCTTTTCATCCTGGGAAGATTCCATTCCCATTAATGCATGTTGATACAGGGCATAACTTCCCTGAAACTATTATGTTTAGAGATAGGCTTATGAAGGAAACCGGAGAATCTATAATTGTAAAATATGTTCAAGACTCTATTAACAATGGAACTGCTACTGAGGAAACTGGTGTGAATGCATCAAGAAATGGACTTCAAACTATAACTCTTCTAGAGGGTCTCGAGGAAGGGAAATATGATTGTGCTATGGGAGGAGCAAGAAGAGATGAGGAAAAAGCAAGAGCTAAAGAAAGATTCTTTTCGCACAGAGATGAATTTGGACAGTGGGATCCTAAAAATCAAAGACCTGAGCTTTGGAACCTCTTTAATGGAAGGAAAGGAATTGGAGAGCATTTTAGGATATTCCCAATTTCAAACTGGACAGAGATGGATGTTTGGCAATACATATTAAATGAGAACATTGCATTGCCTTTATTATATTTCTCTCATAAAAGAGAAGTAGTGCTACGAGACGGAGTACTTCTAGCTAAGTGTGAGCATATTACACTTAAAGAAGGCGAAAAATGGGAAGAAAAGATAATCAGATGTAGAACAATTGGAGATATGACTTGTACTGGAGTTGTAGAGTCAGAAGCTAATGACTTAGATGCAATTATCAAAGAAGTTGCCTCAACAAGGATTACTGAAAGAGGTGGAAGAGCTGACGATAAAAGATCAGAAGCGGCAATGGAGGACAGAAAGAAAGAAGGGTACTTTTAAAGAAAAAATTATGAGCAAGACGAAAGGATACTTAAATATGGAGCTTTTACGCTTCACAACTGCAGGCAGTGTTGATGATGGGAAAAGCACTTTAATTGGAAGATTACTTTATGATAGTAAAGCGATCTTTGATGACCAAATGAATCTGCTCGAAGAAGCAAATAGACAAAGAGGTGAAGAAGGGATTAATCTTGCCCTTTTAACAGATGGTTTGAGATCAGAAAGAGAGCAAGGCATCACTATTGATGTAGCATACAGATACTTTGCAACTCCAAAAAGAAAATTTATTATTGCAGATACTCCAGGACATATTCAATATACAAGAAATATGGTAACTGGCGCATCAACAGCAAACCTTGCATTACTATTAGTAGACGCAAGGCATGGTGTAATTGAGCAAACTAAACGACATGCATTTATAGCTTCTCTTTTACAGATTCCTCATATTGCTGTTTGTATTAATAAAATGGATTTAGCAGATTACGATCAAGAAGTATTTGAGAAAATAAAATCAGATTTTGAAAGCTTTGCTTCAAAACTAGAAATTAAGGACATGCACTTTATTCCAATATCTGCACTTAATGGGGATAATGTTGTTACAAGGTCTGAGCACATGAACTGGTATGAAGGATCAACACTCATGCATCTTTTAGAAAACATTCATATTGGCTCTGATCATAATCATGTAGATTGCAGGTTCCCTGTTCAGTATGTTATTCGCCCACAATCAGTTAAGTATCCAGACTATAGAGGGTATTCCGGTAGAATTGAGGGTGGGATCTTTAAATCTGGAGATAACGTTACTGTACTTCCATCCGGATTTACATCAAGAATTAAATCAATAGATACTTTTAACGGGGAAGTTCATGAAGCATTTTCTCCGATGTCAGTTTGTATAACTTTAGAAGATGATATTGATATTAGTAGAGGAGATATGTTAGTACGGGAAAAAAACCAACCAAAAGTAAGTCAAGATATTGATTTAATGATTTGCTGGATGAACGAAAAAAAGATGATCCCAAAAGGGAAATATACAATCAGGCATACAAGCCAAACTGCAAGATGTATTGTAAAGAATATTCAATACAAAATAGATATTAATACTTTACACCGAAATCAAAAGGATAAACAGATAGGATTAAATGATATTGGAAGAATATCGATAAGAACAACAAAACCACTATTTTTTGATAGCTACAGAAGAAATAGAAATACAGGAAGCATCATTTTAGTAGATGAAGCAACAAATGAAACTGTTGCCGCTGGAATGATTATTTAACAATTTTAAAGAAAGCCGAGTAGATACTCGGCTTTTCTTTATTTATAGGAATGCAACTTAATTAAGTGTAAAATTAATTGGGATTGTGAACATTACTCGAACAGCCTTCCCTCTTTGTTTTCCTGGCTTATATTTAGGTAGTGATTTAACTACTCTTACAGCCTCTGCATCTAAGTTCTTATCAACTCCTCTTACTACTTTAACATTTGTAACTGAACCAGTTTTATCTACAATAAAACTCACATATACTTTACCTGTAATATTATATTCCTTAGCAATAGCAGGGTATTTTACATTTTTTTGGATATATTTCATTAAGCCTAAATCTCCTCCAGGAAACTCTGGCATATTTTCTACAACCATAAAAAATTCATCATCATCCTCTTCTTCAATTTCAATTTCAATATCCTCATCGGATTCTGTATCTTCTACTTCTAATTCATTTTCTATTTCTTCATCATCTTCAATAATTTCAATTATTTCTGGGGGAGGTGGGGGAGGTGGGGGAGGCTTCTCCTCTTGTTTTGTAATAGGTATAATTTCTTCCTCCATATCATCAAGATTAAGCTGACCTAGATTATATTCAACCTTATCATAACTCCTCCACTCAAAAGCAACCAACACAATTACCAGCGTAACTACAAGTCCTATCTGAAAGAACAGCCCCTTTCTTTTTTCTAAACTGATTTCAGGATTCTTTTTTTGTTCCATTTTTTTTATTTTTAAGCTACTAGTTCTTTATACGAATCTGCATCTAATAAAGTATCCAAATCACTTATATCAGATATTAGAATTTTAATAATCCATCCATCCCCATAAGGATCTAAATTGATTAATTCAGGCTCATCATCTAGACGTTCATTTACAGATATAACCGTCCCATTTATTGGCATAAATAAATCAGAAACTGTTTTAACTGCTTCAATTGATCCAAAAACTTCTTCTTTTTCAAGCTCTTCATCTTGGGTATCGACATCAACAAAAACAATATCTCCTAGCTCGCCCTGTGCAAATTCTGTAATACCAATATATGCATTATCTCCTTCTACCTTAATCCATTCATGATCCTTACTATACTTTAATTCCTTTGGAAATTCCATTTAAATATTTTTTTCAAAAATACATTTTTTTATTAGTACGCAAAATTATCCTGCCAAGGTAAATCTTAAACTAAAGCCTAGATTAGTGATTGAGCTTGGGAATGTAGTGGAAATGAATGGATTAGTAATCACTCTATCATAAAATGCTTTAACATTTAATCTCTGATTTACAACATAATCAGCTGAGAACTTTATCTTGATTAGTTGTTGGCCCATTGTTATTTGCTCTATATCTTCAACGACTTTTCTAATAATTGTTTTATTATTCATTATATTAAAATCTATTTTTAAATCTAAATCACTAGAAACCTTTTTACCCCTACCTGCTGAGAACATCTTAAATTCAACATCTTTTATTCTATATCCAATACCAAAAATATATTCTTGAGATCCTGTTTCGGTAAGTTGATTATTGGCTAATGACAATGCTAGAACCCTGGTTCTCTTAAGTTCAACTTTTGTAAGTAAACTATTCTTCCATGTCATATCTACTTTAAATAAAGGACTAAATTGCTCATTAATATTCACTTGTGAGATTTCTCTTTCCACATGATAACTCATATTATTCATATTAATATTCCCATAATCAGCAAAGCCATCTTTATCTAAATCCTCATAATTAAGATTAGATTGAAAAGAGCCTACCGAATAAGTAGATCGATAAGCATGACTAATACTAAACTGTTTGAATTTCTTCTTAATATAAGGAATTCTAATAAATCCATCATAGGTAATCCTCCAATTAGGCAAAGGGATTGAAGGAAACTCAGTCAGCTTAGAGTTAGAAGGGTCTTTACCTCTATACGCTGATAAAAATGCAGGAATCATAACTTCTTGAGAAGTTGCTCCATATCCACCAATCAATGTATCATTATTATCATATTCTACAGGGAACCCATCAAGAGATCCATTAGCATTAAAATTAGAATTCTGCTCTGCTAACTGCTCTGCAATAATTATCCTATAATTCCTGAAATTATTAAATGTCTCTGATTCATTATCGTCATTATTAGATCTAAATGCGGTCCAAAATGAAATAAATGAAATACTAAACCCTCCTGATTCTGTTGGGTTAAAAGAATTAAAATCATCGATCCCTTCATCCCATCGATAATACTCACTTTGATTATTAGAAGTTGTTTTATTAGCTGTAATATCAATCTTAAATTGCTTTATAGGCTCTACTGTACTTCTAAATGTTAAATTTTGAGACTGATTTGTTTTGTACATAGTATTTAAAGCTGTACTTCTTGAGATCCAGCCTTTTCTACCAGCAGTTAACCTTATATCTTTCTGGCTACCAAAAACAAAAGGCAAGCCAGGAGATAGCTTATCCCAATCTTGTCCTAAAACTTTAGATTGATTAAGATAGCCTGGCAAGAAGGTTCCTTCATTCTCAGAATAATTAATTGAAATATTCTTGACGCCTAAAGCAAAACGCGTCATATGTTGCAATAATTTAAATTTATTTTTTTCTTTATTGTCTTTTTCTTCTTGTTCTTGCCTATTTCGTGCACGCCCCCTACCTCTTCTACTTCCTTGATTTAATTTCTTAAAATAAGGCACCTTATTATAAAGAGTTGTAAGATTAACCTGTCCGTTATATTGCTTTGAATTTGAGTTCTGAATCTGATTTCCAAGATTTGAAATAGCAGGCAATGAAGCAGTCCATTCATAATTTGCAGTATATCTAGTATTCAAAGAAATAAAATTAACAATTGGTATCTTATTTAAGGGGACTTGATAATTAACTCCAAATGTCTGGTGATAATGCTTAGCTCTACCAAAATCCCAAACATTTTGCCAAATAGTATCTATTTTCTCTTTATATGATTTATCAATCTTGCCAACAGGCTCATCAATGTTTGCCTTTTGATTAACGGCAAAGTCTAATTTTAATGTTCGCATTAAATCATACTTTAATTCATATGATCTATTCCAACTAAAAAACTTATTATAGGTAGGAGTAATAATCATATAAGAATTACTTAAATTCCTCATCTTAGTCTCATTATAATGCCTATCAAGATCAGTCCTAAAAGAAAATGATTTAGGCATAGTATTAAAATTGAAATCTTTAATCAATCTAAAGTATGGTGACTTTGGAAACTTAATCCTTGAAAATGGTTTTATATTTTTTGGTTGAGTATTAAAATTATAAGTTAAAGCACCTCTATAATTTACAGTCCTATTATACTCAGTATTAATATTTCTAATAAACGTTTCATTCTTTGAATAAGAAACAGTAAAATTTTCTATATCATATACCTTAGCTTTCTTCGCTTTTTGGCCTTTTTTCTGAACTTTTGTTTTTCTTACATTAGTAAAGTTAATACTTTTTCTTTGCACATAATCTTGAGCAATATTTTTTAACGAATCCTTCTCTACTTTACTATCGAGACTTTTTAATGATCTCTCAAAAAGAATATCAGGATCTAAAGGATTATATTGAGGATTTTTTATTGTTCTTGATCTCCCAATATACATAGGGACCTTTATTCCATAATCTTCCGGAAAAAATTTACCTAAATTAAATGTTGAAGAAAAATCATACTGAAAAGCATTGTATTTCTGGCGTTCATTTACTTTCTTTTCAATACTTCCAAATCCAACTGTACTCATGTTACCCGACAATGATATATTCCCAAAATCTGCTAATCGAGCAGTTACTCTACTATTCGTAGCCCATCCTCCTTTCTCATCAAATTCAGTAAGCCTTAATTCATTTACCCAAATTTGCCCACATTTTGACATCCCATCATCACTATCTTCTAGTGATATCTTCTTAGGGTTCCTGACTCCAATCATTAGTGTTTTGACTTGTGCTAATGTAGGGTTTCCAACTACTGTAACTTTCCCTCCATTAGTATATTTGATATATGGTAATGATATCTCTCTACTATTATTATTTCTTTCTTGTTTTGCTTCTAAAAAGATTTCAAAAGGAATATCAATTTCATTTTCTGATGGCCAAACATCGCTAGCACTACTTTCTGTATGTTCTGTTGGAGTTAATGAAATCTCATACTCATAATAATTTGAAGAAAAATCTGTCCCTAACCTTAAAAAACATGACAGGTCACCCTTCTTTAAACTATTCTCATTTTCCCCTTCTGCATGCACAAACATCTTTATTCTTTTATAAGTTCTGACATCAATATCTGAAGTTTTATATGCTGCTCTAGAATCACCATCCTTTAAATCACAAACTTTTAATACTAATGACTGCTCATTCTGTTGCCTCTGAGTTGTAGTAGTATTATCCAGTTCTTGCTCAATTCCTGGAGGCAAAATATAATTAATAGGTTCTCTATTTCCATTTTCCTCAATATTTACAGCTGAAACGTCAAAACTAGTAGATCCCTGATCATCACCAGGGATATATTCTCCAGCTTCAGATAATGAAAAATTATATCTTCTCCATTCACCTCTTACAAGATCAAAGGTTGCAAAACGACAAATAATTGGCTGTCTAAATTCTGTGAAAGCTAATCGCATAAATCGAATCGATTTAAAATCTCTTATGCCTCCAATTATATTATCCGGATTATGAATTGGGATTCTAAACTGATACCATCTAATCGCTCTTGTATCGCCATTCTTTGTTTTAACATATGCTTTAAAAAAATCTGAAATATAATTACTTCCAATATTCATCTCATTAGGATGTAGTCTAATTTTGTATTGAAAATAGCTTTCTGTTTCACTTAATGTATTGTCTCCATTTAAATCCTCAGTATCAGGATTAGAAGTAGCTGCAGCGGGATAGTTCTCTGGAGAATTCTCTGTAGTAACAGAATTCCCTTCAAGATTATTATAGTCTTTATATCTATCTATAACTGATGTTGATTGATTATCAAAATCACTTCCTCTAAAATAATGAAAATTATCGGCTGAAGGATCATTAAAAGCATTAGTATATGCTACTGAAGAAACCCCTAAACTATCTGTATCTGCAATTTTCTGAATATAAGATGTGTTAAAAAATAATCTCTCGTCTGAATCTCCCAATCCATCAAGACCAACATCTTGATATTCTCTTGCAGTAGGATCATTATCGAATGCATCTACAATAGAAAAATTTGAAGGAACCCTACCCCAATCAGTTGTATCTACATCTTCAACATTTGATGAATTTGGAAGTCCATTCTCAAAACTTTTATACCCATCTCTTAAGACATCCTCAGATATATTTCCTAGATGCAAATACATATCTCCTCCGCTATGATTTGGAATTCCATCATCTTGATTAAATGGATCCATCATCCAAAACTCAATAAATTCAATATTAGCAGCTTCAAAATCATTAGTCTGTAATGTACGCATTATTCCAGCCCAACTATCTTTAGGCTTATTTAACTTCCCATCAACACCTATTCCATTAATTGTATAATTATAAGGTCCTCTCTGATCAGGATAATACACAAGATCTAGAACAGAAAGATTTGTAATCTGACTTCCCATCTCTGGATCTTTATTTGGGAATACCTCATTTTCTAATACCTCCCTTGAGTAATGGTAAGATTGTTGTTTTATAGTGTTTCCACTTGGCAAGGTAATCGTATTATCAATATTTGGAGGGGTAATAGAAGTACTCCTAAAAAATAATGGGTCAATTGTATACCAAGCCAACTTTGCTCTTCGCGCTCCATATTTTAAATTCTTATTCTCTTCTTCTAAGAACTCATCAGAAATCTTAAATATATCATCTTGCGCTTCTCCAATAGGAATACTTGATAACTTCCAAGCCCCCATATTCTTCATATTGATTGTTGTTCTACTTGCTTCAAAATCATCAATATAAGATACCCCGTTCTTTCCAACGGCTTTATGGTGTCCAGGAACAAGATATGCAAATTCACCAGTAGCAATAAATCTTGATTTTGCTTTAGTCTCAATGAAAGGCAATTTATCAATAGCTGTTGTTAACCAAGGAAGTTCAGTTTGATAGTTTGCATCTAAACCCCAAATAGTATTTGATATAGGTTCTTCACCAGCATTAATCTTTTGCGTATAAGGTCTCTCTGTTAATCTTAACATCGTGGCTCCTATTAAAAAATCTTTATTTATCTCATAATCAGCATGAATACCTACCAATGTTTTATTTTGAATACCAAACATTGAATTATTCTCTAAAGCTATCTTAATAGGAACACCTGAACTTAAAATACCTTCATTAATAATAGTCACACGTCCAAGCATATAATCTACAGTGTAATCCTGATTCTCAACTAGCTTTTGAGAGCCTGCCGTAACAGTTACAGATCCTTCAGGGACATTCATTGCATTTAATCTAATTTCTGCTCCTGAAGATGATTCGTAAGTTCCTTTTAAACGAAATCTATTTTTCTCCGGGAATTGCTGAGCAACAGTTAGAGTAGAATCATACAGAATCTGATAGGAGTATTTATCTGCAATTATTGAATTACTAAACTTATTAGCTAAATAGTTTCCAAATGGCTCTCTTACAGGGAAAATTATTCTTCCATTAGATGATTTTGCAGTAATTCCTTCAATAAAATCAAATATACCATCTCCATTTTTCTGAATATCCATTTGCTGATTTAACTCATCCAGATTTAACAAATGGATTAATGGGACCCCATTAATAAGTTGTTCCGTAGGTTCAGTTAAATAATTTGTCAATACTCCAGACTCTTCCGTATTTTCATATACTACATCCAGAACAAAGCCATCTCTACTCATTTGATAAGCTCCAATTGCATATATATTCTTCATCATAAGGTCCCAATTTGGTAATGATGGGCTAAAGTTTGTCCCCTTTAATAGTTTTAAAATTAGTGCGTCTGGGGCCGTAGGTCCTGTTGAACTGAATTCACCAACCTGAAAAGTCTCACCTCCTATTGTGTATTGAAAAGCAACTGCTAGAACTTCATCATTATTCAAGGCTTGATTTAAAGAAATATAACCTAACTGACTGTTAAATGCAAATTCAGACTCTGACAGTTTTCTTGCTCTTTCAAGTTTTTCAAAATCTGTACCATTTGATAAAGAAGTTGATTGTAGAGCACTATTTACTTCATTAATATTTCTAATATCTGAGTAAGTTGTAGTTAGCTTGTTAAATAAATTATTTGCTGAATTGTTATCAGGAGGCGCATTAGGATCAAAATTATTTATTTGAACCTCATTGTCATTAAAAATATTCCCCTCACCAGTAGAGTTATTATAATATGAAGAGGTCTCTGCTAGATCTAAAAAAGCAACAATATTTCTTGTGTCATTTGTCGTACCTATTTTATTAGTTACCCAAACTTCAATCTTAGTAATATTCACTACAGAATTAATAAAAGGAAGTTTTGATAGCGCTTCATCATACTGATCTTTAAAATAATGAGCAAGGAAAAAGTGTTTATTAGCCTCATACTGATCAGCATAAACATCAAACTCTGAGGTTTGCGCGCCACCACTAACTTCTATTTCAGATTTTGTGCTTTTTTGCTGAGATAAGATACCTGTAATAGTTGTACGCCCAAATTGAAGTTGTGTTTTTAGTCCAAATAAAGATTGACTCCCCGTAATCAATGTTCCATTAAGCGGAAGACTTACGTTCCCAATCTCAATTTTTTTTATTATTTCATCCTCATAGCCAGTATACTCAACTTTCATCTGATTTTCAAAATCAAAAGTAGTCTCTGTATTAAAATTAGCTGTTACTTTTAATTTATCACCTATCTTCCCAACAACATTCATTTGTATTTTTTCTTGAAAATCAAAAGAAGTTGTTCTTCTTTGCTCTTCAGGTAAAGATGGATTATCAATTTTATTGATTTTAAGTCCAAAAATTAATTCAGCAGAACCTTGCGGTCTAATATCTACTGCATTTCCACCAAATACCCTGTCAAATGATTTGCCTGGTATAAATAGTTTTGGTAACCCAAGTGCTGATGTTTGTCTTCCAGCTCTTTGCTTTGAACGTAAATTCCAATAGTCATTTACTATTTTATTTTGAGAATACCTTTGATAATCAGAAAAACTCATGATTTTTGGCTCCCCATAACTAAGCGTCCCAATCTTATCTTGAACTAAATAAGTATTTGTTAATGGATCGAATACTACTATTGAATTAATATTAGGAGGGGTATTCATAAACATCCCTCCTGTTTGAGAGTTAGAAAATGGAAATACGAGCGTTGAATCAGAAGTAGATTGACCTAAAATATTTACACTAAAAAATAGTGTACAAAAAAAGAATAATATATTATAATAACTCGATTTCTTCAATTTCAATAAGTAGTTACATCTGGCTCAGAGCAGTTTTAACTAATTCCTCAACACTAGAAATATCAGGGTTTGACTTAAGTACTTTTTCAATCTTACTTTCAGCACCTTTCTTAGCAAAACCTAAAGCTAGTAATGCAGATAACGCTTCTTCTTTAATTGTATTGTCTATTTTGTCAAACAATAAATCAGAATTAGGCATTCCTTTTACTAACTTATCTTTTAGATCAATAATTATTCTTTGAGCTGTTTTAGCCCCAATACCTTTTACACTTTGCACCGCAGCTACATCTGCACTAGTAATATGATTAATTATTTCTTCTGGAGAGTATGTGGATAAAATTATTTGTGCAGTACTTGGCCCTACCCCAGATACTGAAATCAAATTCCTAAATAAATGGCGTTCACTTTCTTCAAAAAAGCCAAATAAAGTGTGTGAATCCTCTTTTACAGATAAATGGGTGAATAACTTACAGAACTCCCCATCAATTGAAGCAAAAGTTTGTAATGAAATTTTTATTTTATAACCGATCCCATTAACATCAACTACAACATGTGTTGGTGTTTTTTCTATTAATTTCCCGTGTACGTGTGTTATCATTTAACAAATATCATTAATGGATTGACAGCAAATTTAATGTTTTGATTTTATCTAGCATCATAAAAAAGAAAAGCCCTGCGATAATAGCAAGGCTTGTAATTATAAAGCAAATACTTTTACTTAACTATTAATTTTTTAATTGAAATTACTTTATCATGATACATTAAATTCCCAAAGTATACTCCTTTACTTAAATCTCCTATATATATTTTGTGTGACCCTTGATTATTTAAGTGCACGTTTTTAACCTTATTTCCTAAGATATCAATAATATTAAGATCTAAGTTCTTTGCTGAACTGTAATTAATATTGGTATACCCGCTTGAAGGATTAGGATAAAATTCAGACATTACAATAGCGCCTTCTTTTATAGTTGTAGATGTAGCTCCACTACCATCATAAGTTACAGTAATACAACTTGCATCTGAATTGTCGGTATCAGGATAAAAACAATATTCTACTGTAGCTGTACAATTTGCAGGCCCACTGATTGCATTAAAATGACCTGCAAATTCTGTTGATGCCTGACCTGCGTCAATTGTTGTGAAATCTGGCGAAATAATTGTAGCAGTGCCATAGCAAGTCCCTCCCCAACAAAAATAATTCGCACCTCCTTGTGGTTGACTAATTATATTCTTCTCACAAATAACATTCAATGATTGACTAGAAACATTTTTAACTGTTAAATAAGATGCTATGTCTATCGATGGATCTCCATAAACAACAGCATCACCTGTAACAACTAAACTTTGCGCATGCATAATAAAAACTTGGGAAATAATAAATAAAAAGGCAATACAATTTTTCATAGTAATAATATAATTGTTTCTGCAAATATATAAAAATTTCTTCGCGTAGATTAAAAAAATCAAAGTGAAAATCAAGTGATCAATACCAAACAGAATTAGGAATATTTTATATATATTTGCAGACTAACAATAAATAATTTAAGAGATGAAAAAACTATTACTTTGTATATTTACATTAGCATTCTTAATAGGAAACGCACAAACTTTTGTAAGTACTACACCAGAAAATAAAAATGCACTTCTAGAAGAGTTTACAGGAATTAGCTGTGGATATTGTCCTGATGGACATTTAATTGCCTCACAAATACATGATGCTAATCCTAATGATGTAGCAATCATAGCAATCCATGCAGGAGGATTCGCATCTCCTCAAGGTGCTGGCACTGATTTTAGAACAACAGAAGGAACTGCGATCGATTCTTATTGGGGTGTGTCAGGATATCCTTCTGGAACAGTTAATAGAGTTGGTGGAGATATGGGAAGGAGTCAATGGTCTGGAGCAGCAACTACTGTATTAGGACAGTCATCACCTGTAAATGTTGCAGCTCAAGCTAGTGTTGATATGGCAACAAATGTATTGACGGTAGATGTAGAAGTCTATTATACAGGATCGCAAACAGTTTCATCTAATCAAATAAATGTTGCCGTTGTGCAAAATAATGTTGAAGGCCCTCAATCTGGAATGTCAGGAAATCCTAGTAATGTACTCCCAAATGGAAATTATAACCACCAACATATGCTGCGTTATATGATGACAGGTACCTGGGGAGAGCAAATTGCAAATATTACACAAGGAGCATTTTTCTCACAAACATATACATGGACTATGCCTGCAGATATTAATGGAGTTGCTCTAGATGCAACAAATCTTGGAGTTGTTGCTTTTGTTACAGAAGGTAATGAGAATGTACTAAGCAGCACAATAGAGATTGCTCCAAACATTATATTTGTTAATCAAAATGACGCTTACTGTATGAGTAGTTCAGCAAATGATGCAGTTTGCGCAAGCGCTACTGATATAGAAGTAACTTTCAGAAACTATGGATCAGCTAATTTAACATCTTTAGATATAAATTACTCTATCAATGGTGGAGCAGCAAATACATACCCATGGACAGGGAATCTAATTCCAGCAGGCACAGAAACCATAACCATTCCTGCTGTAGCATTCACACCACAAGCAACAAATACTGTGGATATAAATACTTCTAATCCAAATGGAGTGATGGATCAAAACGCATTAAATGATCAAACTACTACAAGTTTTAGTCAATTTGACGTAGCTGGACAAGTAACTCCTGGCATTGTAGCTGGCCAAGCAAGTATTGACATTGTATGTGATGCTTATGGAAATGAAACAACTTGGGAACTTACAGATGATGCAGGGAATATAGTTGCTTCAGGAGGACCATACCAAGGCACAGGAACTGCTGGAACTTATCCGCAACCAACTGTTTATGCTAATTTAAATTCAAACGAATGCTATTCATTCCTAATTAAAGATAGTTATGGAGATGGAATGAATACAGCACAATACGGGGCAGGAAGCTTTACAGTTACTGATGCTTCCGGGAATGCTTTTATTACAGGAGGAGTATTTACAAGTGAGGTAAGAGAAAGTTTTAAGGCTGATGGCGTAGCATCTTCTGTTTCTAATACGGAAAATACTACACTTTATATTTATCCAAACCCTGTAAAAGATATATTAACTATAAACGGAGCATATAACTCTTTAGAGATTTATGACATCTATGGAAAATTAATATTAGCTTCAGATGCTAAGGAAACCATTAACGTTTCAACATTAGCTAGTGGTATTTATATAGTAAATATTAACAGTAAGAGTGGTATTCAAACTAAAAAGATCACTGTTACTAAATAAGTTCCTATAATTATACATTTTAAACCCTGGCTTAGTAAGCCAGGGTTTTTTATTCTACAAATAATCAGAGATTAAATATCTTTTTCGGTTGAATATTTAGATTATATTTGTAGCAACAATAAACAAGAATAAAATGAACAAGAAAACACTTTTTAGCTTTTTAGCTATTACACTTTTTACAACAATTATTTTTGCTCAAGAAAGAGCTTTGCCAAATAAGGAAGTTAAAACCTTAGACGGTAGTAATTTTAATATTACAGACATTGAAAATGACGGAAACCCAATTGTAATTTCTTTTTGGGCAACTTGGTGTAAACCATGTAAAAAAGAACTAAATAATATTGCTGAAGTATATGAAGACTGGCAAGATGAAACTGCAGTGAAACTCATCGCAATCTCTATTGACGATTCAAGATCAATGATGAGAGTTAAGCCTTATGTAAATGCTTCTGATTGGGAGTATGAAATTTATTTAGATCCAAATAGTGACTTAAAAAGAGCTATGGGTGTCTCAACAGTACCACATACTTTTTTACTAAATGGGGAAAACAAAATTGTTTGGCAACATCAAGGATATGTAGATGGTGATGAAAATAAACTGTACGAACAAATTAAAAAAATAGCTAATTAAGCATGAAGAAGATTCTATGTTTTTTTACGACGTTAGGAATTTCATTATTAGGTTTTTCACAAGAATTAAATCTAGGAGAAGTTCATGGTGACTTCAATCTTAATTTACAATCATATCAAGAAGACAAGCTTATTGGAGCAAAAGCAGCTGATGAAATAATTCTTAATAATGCTTACTTAAACCTAAATTACTTAAAAGGAAATTTTGCAACAGGCATACGATATGAAAGCTATTTAAATGCACTAGCTGATTATGATCCAGATTTTAAGGGTAATGGAATCCCATACATGTATGCAACATATAATATTGATGGATTAGAGGTTACTGCAGGAAATTATTATGAGCAATTAGGAAGTGGTCTTATTTTTAGAAGTTATGAAGAGAAAGGTCTAGGAATTGACAACGCTATGGACGGGGTAAGAGTCAAATATAGTCCACTAAAAGGAATCTATTTAAAAAGCTTTATTGGCAAAAGCAGAACTTATTTTACTTATGCAGACGGAATATTTAGAGGAGCAGACGGAGAGCTAAATATTAATGATGTTTTTAATCTAAAATCAAAAACTAAAGCCATCATTGGAGGAAGTTTTATAAGTAGGTACCAAAAAAGAGAAAATGTCATGTTTAAAATACCTCAGAATGTTGCTGCTTACGCAAGTAGGCTAAACATAATCCGTGGCAACTGGAGCTACTATAGCGAGTTTGCATATAAACTAAACGATCCTGCAAATCTTTTAAATAAAAGTAAAATGAATTATGCTCCTGGGAGCGCATTGACAAATAATATTTCTTTTTCAAAAAAAGGATTTGGTCTATCAGCAGAAATACATCGAATAGATAATATGACTTTTAAATCTGATAGAGACAGAAATGGGAAAGCATATATAATCAACTATATTCCTACTTTAAGTAAGCCACATTCTTATGCTCTTCTAGCAATGTATCCTTATGCAACTCAGTCTGATGGTGAAATTGCTATCCAAGTTGATCTTTTTTTGAAGTTTAAAAAAGGAAGCATGCTAGGAGGTAAATACGGAACAAAATTAGATCTAAATTATTCTAGAATGAATGCATTAAGTGGGGATTATGGGAAGTCCTTTCTAAATGATGAGGTTGATTATACCCCAATACCCCTTTGCTTTGCTCAAGAGCGTTATTTCCAAGACATGAATCTTGAAATAAATAAAAAAATAAATAAAAAAATAAAAACCACATGTATAATTGCTAATCAAACCTATAATAAAGATTTTATAGAAGGAAAGCCAACTGGTGATTATGGAGTGATTAACTCTACAATATTAGTTGCTGACATAAGTTATAAAATTAAAAATGGGCACTCTATTAGAACTGAATTACAAAGATTAGGTTCTATTCAATTAGAAAGCGCTAAAAAATTAGCTGAAGGAGATTGGAGTATGGGGCTTTTAGAATATACGATCTCTCCAAATTGGTTTTTCCAAATACAAGACATGTACAACTGGGGTAATGAAGATGTAAATAAACAATTACATTATGTAAATATAAATGCAGGCTTTATGAAAGGTGCAAACCGATTCGAAGTTGGTTATGGGAAAAAAAGAGAAGGAATTTTTTGTGTAGGGGGAGTTTGTAAAACTGTTCCTTCCTCAAATGGATTTAATTTAAGCATAACATCAAGTTTTTAAAATGAAGAAATACATTACACTATTAAGCATTATTATTACCATCACAGCTTGTGAAAAAGTAGAAAAACCTTACCTCACAGATTTAGATGCTTATGTAAATCCAGATAAAAAAGTTTTAATAGAAAAGTTTACTGGCCATAGATGTTCCTATTGCCCAGATGCAGCCAGGGAATTAGAGTCAATCCATGATATTTATGGAGATCAAATTATTGGAATGGCAATTCATATAGATGACTTTTTTGCCGGCCCCTCTCCTATAGGTAATGCCTTCGATTATGATTTTAGAACAGAATGGGGTGACGAATTAGATGAAAACTACAACATTGTAGGATTACCGAAAGGAATGGTAAATAGAATTGGTATACCAGATGAAAGCCATATCTTAGGAAAAGATGAATGGGCAAGCGTAGTGGCAACTGAACTTCAAAAGGAAATTGACTTTCTTATTACAATAGATGCTGACACCAACAAAATAAATATCTCAATTCTTTTAGAAAATAATATTATTAATAATTACAAGCTATTTGTCTGCTTAACAGAAAGTAATATTATTAATTGGCAACAAGATGGTAGCGAAAACATTCAAGATTACGAGCATAATCATGTTTTAAGAACTGTAATTTATAATGGAGAATTATCTAATACGGATAATCTTTTAAGAGATGAACTTATTTCTACTAGTTTTAATATTAATCTCTCTGATTTAGAACAGTACAACATCAATTATTCTGAAAATGAAGCTGTAAATGGAAATGGAAATGCTGGTGGTTGGAATGCATCAAATATGAGTGTAATTGCATATATCTACAATACGAATACAAAAGAGGTCTTACAAGTTGAAGAGGCTCATTTAAATAACTAAGAAATTTAATATCATGAAAAAATATTTATTTACATTATTAGCTGGTTTTATTGCAGTAAATAGCTATGCTCAGGCTATTCTTTCAGGAGATAGAGCTCAAGGAGAAAAATTAATTGAGGCATATTTTAGTCCTATGGCTGAGAGTTTTGGGGGGGGATTAAATAATGGATGGTATAATACAGCTAAACCACATAGCCTAGGAGGGTTTGATTTTACGTTAACAGTAAATACAGTATTTATCCCTAAATCAGAAAAAACCTTTGATATTCAAGATGCTGGAGGGCAGATCTTTACTTCAAATACAAATAATGCCTCAACAATTATTGGAAGTAATGACGAAACAGATATGGCATATAGTTTTATCGATAATAATGGCACACAAGATACAATTGACTTCAAAATTCCTGGTGGTTTTGATATTCCAATCGTTCCATTGCCAATTATTCAAGCTGGAGTTGGACTAATAAAAAATACAGCCATTGACATTAGATTTATTCCAAAAATTAATATTGGGAAAAAAGAAGATGATCAAAGCGTTAAAGTTAATCTCTTTGGAGTTGGATTAAAACATGATTTGTTACAGTGGATCCCTGGAATTGGAGATGCAATCCCAATGAGCCTTTCTTTACAAGGTGGCTATACCTCACTTAATGCAGAAATGGAAATAAAGGGGCAAAACGTTAGCTTAAGCACAAAAGCAACGACAATTAATCTAGTTGCATCGAGAAAAATAGTGATGATTACTGGATATGCAGGATTAGGTTATAATTTATCTAGGACCTCTTTTTCTACAGATACTAACTTTGATTTAGGTGGTGTAGAATTTGAAGACAAAATAAATGTAGATTTTGAAAGCAATAATGATTTAAGAGCAAATCTTGGATTAAGATTAAATATGACAATTGTCACTATTCATGCCGATTACACCTTTGCAAAATATCCAACTGCTACACTTGGTCTTGGAGTTAGTTTAAGATAATATGCTAAAGAAATTTACAGTATTGCTTTTTTGTGGGTTTCTTACTTATAATATTCAAGGACAAAATTTTGATGGTGGTATTATTTTAGGAATCAGCACCTCTCAAGTTAGAGGAGATGATTTAGCAGGCTTTAATAAAGCAGGAATACTAGCTGGAGCTTTTGTAAATAAGAAAATCTCTCAACTGCTTAGCTTACAAATGGAAATGACATATATACAAAAAGGCAGTAATAATCCAAAAATGAATGAAAATGGAATTCGAGACATATCATTATCATATATTGAGATCCCTGTATTATTACAGTATCACCAAAGTGATATTTTAGCAATTGAAGCAGGGGTTCTTGTGGGATATTTAATTGATGGATATTATAATGATATAATAACAAGACTAGAATCTGAAAAAAGTCCTTTTATCAAACATGATATAGGATTAGCTTTAGGAATAGATTATAAATATTCTGAAAAAATTAATCTTAATACTAGAATGTCTACCTCTTTCTTGCCAATTGGAACTGAAGATGAGTTTAAAGGGTTAGTTGATTTATTTAATGCTAATAAGAAAGGAAAATACAATTCAGTATTAAGTTTTACTATACATTACAATCTATCATGAATCAAAATCACAAAATTATTGTAGCAATAACTGGTGCCAGCGGCGCAATCTATGCTAAAGTACTACTTGATAAATTAATGGATCTTAAGCAGCAAATTGCAGAGGTTGGAGTTTTAATGAGTGACAATGCAAAGTTCGTTTGGGAAAAAGAACTTTCCAACACTAATTATAAAAAATATCCATTTAGATTTTATGATAAAATGGATTTTATGGCTCCTTTTGCAAGTGGTTCAGCTAATTACGCTACAATGATTATTTGCCCTTGTTCAATGGGCACTATGGGGCGTATCGCTGCCGGAATAAGTAATGATCTAACTACAAGAGCAGCTGACGTTATACTTAAAGAAAGAAGAAGACTCATTGTTGTAGCAAGAGACACTCCTCTTAATCTAATACACATAAATAATATGAAAGCAATTACTGAAGCTGGAGGAATTATATGCCCTGCAACGCCATCCTTTTATAGTAACCCTAATACTTTTGAGGAACTTGCTTCTACAGTAATTGATAGAGTATTAACTCTTGCTGGTTTAGAAAACAACTCATATAGTTGGGGCGAGAAACAATAATTTTCTCGTTTTTTTGTTATTCTATATATAAACATTATAAACTATGTTAGAATTCAGTAAAAAAATCCTAAAGAAAGTTAGTTTTGATAAAAAGCTTTTCAAAAAGGAACTCTCAAAAAGTGCAAGGTGGCTCAACAAACAAGAAGTTATTACTTTAAAAATATGGGCACTTACAACATTCTCACAATACAAGACAACTATACTAGAAGTATTTGATCAGATATCCTAGAATAGATCTTTCTGCCCAGAAGAATTTACTCTACCCAGATGTTTATATGCTAAATCAGTTGCTTTTCTGCCTCTAGGAGTTCGCATTAGATACCCTTCCTGAATAAGGTATGGTTCATATACCTCCTCAATAGTTCCTGCTTGCTCCCCTACAGCTGTAGAGATAGTTGTTAGTCCAACAGGACCTCCTTTAAATTTATCAATAATAGTTGATAAGATTCTATTATCCATAGCATCTAAACCATGTTCATCAACATTCAATGCTGTTAAAGAATATTGCGTAATGCTTTTATTAATATTTCCATCTCCTTTAATCTGAGCAAAATCCCTTACCCTTCTTAAAAGTGCATTTGCGATCCTTGGAGTTCCTCTGCTTCTACCTGCAATCTCAGATGCAGCATTTTTTTCAATCCTAACATCTAATATTGATGAAGAACGATTTACAATATTTGATAATAAATCTAATTTATAATATTCTAATCTAGAGTTAATCCCAAAACGCGCTCTTAAAGGAGACGTTAATAAGCCTGAACGTGTTGTTGCTCCTATTAAAGTAAATGGATTTATTTTAATCTGAACAGTTCTTGCATTTGGCCCTGACTCAATCATAATATCAATCTGATAATCTTCCATAGCAGAATAGAGATATTCCTCCACAATTGGATTCAACCTATGTATTTCGTCAATAAAGAGAACATCTCGTTCTTCTAAGGTAGTAAGTAATCCTGCTAAATCACCAGGTTTATCCAATACTGGGCCTGAAGTAGTCTTAATTCCTACATCTAGTTCATTAGCGATAATATTAGCTAGAGTAGTTTTTCCTAAGCCTGGAGGACCATGTAATAAAACGTGATCAAGAGCATCTTCTCTTTGCTTTGCTGCTTCAATAAAGACTTTAAGATTATCAACTATCTTTTCTTGCCCCTCAAAATCAGCAAATAATTTTGGCCTTAATACATTTTCTATTTGAAATTCTTCATTAAACTCTTCAGAATCTATTTGATCATCTTCATTCATAATATCAGCAAAAGTAAGCATAAAAAAAGGGTCAGATTAATCCAACCCTTTAAAATATATTAACAATAAAATGGTTTATGTATGTAAATGTTTGCTTTCTTCTAAGAATGGATGATGCTTTAATTCAATATCTCTTTTACTAAGACTAGTCAATACCACTTTAATAAATAGACCAAGAAAACCTATTCCTAAACCTATCTCAAGTATTCCTAAATGTCCATGATCGTGAAGTGTGCCAGGAGCAAATAGTAAATAAGAATTAATCCAGTGACCTATTAAAACAACAATACACACAAAAATTAAACGATTTTTATTTCTTTTTGCATCTCTACTCATTAGAAAAAGAGCTGGGATGATAAAATTAATAGCTAAACTAAACCAAGAAAGAAATCTATAATTATCTAATTCTATTCTTTCCATATGATAGATCACCTCTTCTGGAATATTTGCATACCATATTAGCATAAACTGAGAAAACCACATATACGTCCACACTATAGAAAAAGCAAAAAGCCACTTTCCTAAATCATGAATGTGACTATCATTTAAGTGCCTTAGATAGCCTTGTTTGTTTAAAAGCAAGGTCATTAATAATATACTAGCAAATCCTATTACCGCCCATTCACTAAATATATACCATCCAAACAAGGTGCTAAACCAATGAGTATCTATTGACATAATCCAATCCCAGGCAGCTGTTGATGATGTAACTGCAAAAAGTACAATAAACCATCCAGATACTCTCAAGCCTTTCCAATACGATTTTTCTCCTATATCTCCTTCAAGGTCTCCTTCTAAAGAAATTTGCCGTAATCTTCTAGCGCAATACACCCATATAATAACATATATAAATGACCTAATAAGAAAAAATGTGGCATTTAAATAGGGCTCCTTACCTGCAATAATCTTATCATAATTAGCAGATCCTTCTGTCATAATTCCAGGCTCTAACCAATGATAAATATGGTTCCCCCCAAAGTGTAAAACTGCTGTAACAACTATAAATAACATCACAATTGATGTATAAGGTAGAAACGTCATGATAGCTTCTGGAACTCTTTTAAGAATAGTTGACCAACCCGCTTCAGCAACATATTGTAACGCGACAAAGAAAACAGCAAATAAAGAAATCCCTAAAAAGAAATAATTATTAAACAAAAGATTAGTCCATGCCGCATGCGGATCAGTAATAAATGCAATACACACAGAAAAAAGACCTATTAATATCATAACTAGTGAAGCAATACTAACACTTCTATTTGTAATATACATATTAGTTGTTTTATTCATTACTATATTTCTGAAGTTCCTGAACATATAATACTATCTTCCATCTTTCTGTCTCTGTTAGCTGTGAAGCATGTGGCCCCATTGCATTTAAACCATATGTAATTGCATGAAATATATGACCAGATTTTAATTCACTCATAGTAGTTCCTGATCTTCTTTTTTGTTTGTCATCATTATAATAAGGAACTACAGAATAAATAGGGTGAGTTATAGACCCTCCACCAGCTCCATCAGGGCCATGGCAATGTTCACAAAACATTGAATAAAGTGCCTCGCCATCAGAGATATTATCACTATTAGATTCTAACGGATTAATCGCATGTTCACCTGCCAATAAATAATCCTCTAAAGAAGGACCGTAATTAAACGTCTTTAAATAACCTCTTGCAATAGTTCCTGCAACAGGTTTTCTTGCATTAATACTATCATTAAATATCTTATTTTTCCCATATGTTTCTAATGATGGAGAGCGATACATATTTGGCATATACTCATAGCCGCGACCGTCATTACTGCAAGAAGTAACTAAGAGATAAATACTACAAATTATTATAAATCTATATTTCATCTTTCTCATTTATTTCAGTAACATTAGACTTTTTAAGCAAGGCAATAATATCATCTTTATTATCTGTATATGTTAGCTCAACTAAAAATTTATCATCTGTTGTTCTTGGATCTGGACTTGTTGTAGTTGCTCCTGGATATAATTTATTCCTAAAAAGATATGTAATTGACATTAAATGGCCAGCAAAAAGGACAGTACACTCAAACATAATTGGCACAAAAGATGGTAAATTATGATAAAAGGTAAAATTTGGTTTTCCACCGATATTCATTGGCCAACTCTTTCCAACCCCAGATATCATAATATAATAAATTAATAATGCCCCAAATGTCAATCCAATACACCCATAAATAAATGCAGTTATTGCCATTCTAGTCTCTTTTAAACCAAGGACTGGGTCTAACCCATGTATAGGAAATGGACTATATACTTCATTAACCTCAATTTCTCTATCTCTTAAATCTTTAACAACACTTAAAACGTCTTGTTCATCATCAAAAATAGCATGTATAATTTTCATTTTCATCTTTACTTTTTATATTCAGAACCTGATGATTTTAAAATACTTTTTAACTCAGCCTGCGCAACAACTGGAAAAGCTCTAGCATACATTAAGAATAATACAAAAAAGAACCCTATTGTACCAAGAAAGATTCCAATGTCAATAAAAGTAGGAGAGAACATAGTCCATGAAGAAGGGAGGAAGTCACGATGTAATGAAGTTACAATAATAACAAAACGCTCAAACCACATACCAATATTAACAAATATAGATAAAATAAATGTTGCTACAAACGATGTTCGTATTTTATATATCCAATACAACTGAGGTATTACTACATTGCATGTCATCATACTAGCATATGCCCACCAATATGGGCCTGTTGCTCTATTTAAGAAAGCATACTGCTCAAATTCAACGCCTGAATACCATGCCATAAAAAGCTCAGTAATATAAGCTACACCAACTAATGATCCTGTAAAAAGAATAATTACATTCATATACTCAATATGCTTAATAGTAATGTAAGATTCCATATTAACAACCTTTCTCATGATAATTAATAATGTCTCTACCATAGCAAATCCAGAGAAAAGTGCTCCTAAAACAAAATATGGCGGAAAAATAGTTGTATGCCATCCTGGAATAACAGAAGTAGCAAAATCCATACTAACAATCGAATGAACTGAAAACACAAGCGGTGTAGCAAGACCTGCTAAAACTAAAGATACTTCTTCAAATCGCTGCCAATGCTTAGCCCGACCACTCCATCCAAAAGCCATTAATGTATAAAGCTTCTTTCTCATTGGAGATATTGTTTTGTCTAGCCTGTCTCTAATCATGGCAAAATCAGGTATTAAACCAATATACCAAAATACCACAGAAACTGTTAAATAAGTTGAAATAGCAAATACATCCCAAAGTAATGGAGAGTTAAAATTAACCCAAAGTGAACCAAACTGATTTGGAATTGGGAAAACCCAATATGCTAACCATGGCCTACCCATATGTATAAGTGGGAATAATCCAGCTTGTGCAACACCAAATATAGTCATTGCCTCTGCAGACCTATTAATTGCCATTCTCCACTTTTGTCTAAATAATAGTAGTACTGCAGAAATTAATGTTCCAGCATGACCAATTCCAATCCACCACACAAAGTTGGTAATATCCCAAGCCCAATCAATAGTTTTATTTAAACCCCAAGCTCCAATACCTGTACCAATAGTATATGCCATACAAGCAAAACCCCACAACATCAAAGCCGCGGATAAAGAAAATAAAATCCACCAATACTTATTTGCCTTACCTTCAACAGGCCTAGCAATATCTTTTGTTATATC
>CEWO01044633.1_pt1 | contig 96766 bp, 87 predicted proteins | sample 361561 | NCBI WGS metagenome assembly CEWO01 (sample SAMEA2623627, study PRJEB7988) | marine metagenome | isolation source: saline water (ENVO:00002010), including
CAGCAAAGAAAACTGCTGCTAAAAAGCCGGCTGCTAAAAAAGCACCAACAAAGAAAACTACAGCTAAAAAAGCTGAATAAGTAAAAATTAAAATCTTAGATAATGGCACATAAGAAAGGAGCAGGTAGTTCAAAAAACGGTAGAGAATCACAAAGTAAACGATTAGGCGTAAAGATCTTTGGAGGGCAAGCCATTATTGCAGGAAATATTATTGTACGACAAAGAGGAACTGTACATAATGCTGGTGAAAATGTAGGTATGGGTAAGGATCATACTTTATTTGCGTTAGCTGATGGTAAAGTTAAATTTACAAAAAAGAGAAATAATAAATCCTATGTTTCTGTTGAAACAATAAACTAAGGGTTGCATCATATTATAATTTAGAAAACTCTTGAGCAATCAAGAGTTTTTTATTTACATTTGTTTATGATTTTAATAAAATAATAAGATGTTACATATTACTAATATAAGAGAGAATAAGGAAAACTTTATTACGTTATTAAAAATAAAGAACATTGATGCTGCTGATTTAGTAATATCTGCTATTTCTAAAGATGATGAGCGCAAAAAAAATCAGAAAAGTGTGGATGATTTATTGGCTCAAGGCAATAAGTTAGCTAAGAAGATCGGTGAATTATATAAAATAGGGCAAGCTGATAAAGCAAGCACATTAAAAGAGGAATCATCTTTAATTAAGGAGAGGTCTAAGAAGTTACAAGAAAAACAGACAATTCTTGAAAAAGAAATTCAAGAAATTTTAGTCCAGATTCCTAATATTCCACATCCAAGCGTTCCTGTTGGTAAGTCTGATGCAGATAATATTACAATTAAAGAAGTAGGGAAGATTCCAACTTTATTTGATGGAGCAAAACCTCATTGGGAGCTCGCAAATGATTATAAACTGATAGATTTTGATTTAGGAAATAAGATTACAGGTGCTGGATTTCCTGTTTATACGAATAAAGGGGCAAGGTTACAAAGAGCACTGATTGCTTATTTTTTGGATAAAAATATTGATGCTGGTTATATAGAATATTTACCTCCTCATGTTGTGAATGAAGCTTCAGGTTTTGGTACTGGACAGCTACCTAAGTTTGAAGAAGATCTATATAAGATACCTTCCGAGACAGACTTATATCTTATCCCAACTGCTGAAGTGCCTGTTACTAATTTTTTTCGAGATATCATTGTAAATGAGTTTCCTATTAAATGTACTGCTTATACTCCATGCTTTAGGCGTGAGGCAGGTTCGTATGGTAAAGAAGTTAGAGGCCTAAATAGGTTGCACCAATTTGATAAAGTAGAGATTGTTCAAATTCAACATCCTGAAAAATCATATGAGGCATTAGATTCAATGGTTCATCATGTAGCTATTATTTTAGATGAATTAGAATTGCCATATAGGATTTTACAACTATGTGGAGGGGATCTAAGCTTTACATCTGCATTAACTTATGACTTTGAAGTATTCTCTGCTGGTCAAGAAAGGTGGTTAGAGGTAAGTTCTGTTTCTAATTTTGAAAGTTATCAAGCTAATAGGTTAAAGTTAAGATATAAAGATGAAAACGGAAAAAATAAGCTTTGCCATACTTTAAATGGAAGCGCATTAGCATTACCAAGAGTTTATGCTGCACTCTTAGAAAATAATCAGACTACTGAAGGAATTAAAATACCTCAAGTATTACAGCCTTATACTGGATTTGATATCATAAAGTAAATGCGATTGCTGCTAGTATTTCTATTCATTTCCTCTTTTGCTTTCTCCCAGCAAAGTAATCAGCAGATAGCTTATCAGTATTATATTAATGGGGAATACAAGAAAGCAATATCTCTTTATGAAGAGTTAATAAAATCAAGATTATCAGTTGCATATTACTCACCATATCTTCAATCATTATTTCAGATGAAGAATTACAAAGCTGCTGATGCTTTAGCTAGAAAGTTTGTCAAAAAATATCCAAAAAGTTTAACTTATCAGATAGAAGTTGGGATTTTACAAGAAAAGTTAGGAAATATAAAAAAGGCAGATAGGATTTTCAAGAAAGTAATTGATAAAATTGATGGCAGTAGAGCAAAAGCAATAAATATCTCAAATACATTTAATAAATATGGTATGTTTGAGAGAGCACTTGATGTATATATATTGTCAGAGAAGATAAACCCTAAAAATAATTTTGGTTCTAATAAAGCACAGCTATATGCGCAGTTAGGTCATTCAGATTTAATGATTTCTGAGTACTTGAGTATGTTAGAAAGAGATCCAAGACAAAAGCAGTTTGTGATAAGTAATGTCCAGAAATTTATGGATAATGATGGGATTAAGAGTGATAAAAATTATCAACTTGTCAAAAAAGCACTATTGCCATTTGTGCGAAATGAGAATGAAAGATCTGATTTTACTGAGATGCTGATTTGGCTATTTATGCAGAATCATCAATTTAAAATGGCTTTAACGCAAGCAAAAGCTTTAGATAGAAGGTTAGATGCTTATGGTGAGGAGGTCTATGATCTAGCAGAATCTTTTCTAGATAAAGAATATTATGATCTAGCTATTGAGGCATATGAATATGTTATTAATAAAGGGAAAGATAATTTTCTATATATTGATGCTAATATTAATAAGTTATTTGCTTTAACGAAGCAGCTTGATGCAGAAGAGAATAATATTAGTGATCTCGACAATTTGTATAAGTCTCTTATTTTTGAGTTGGGTAAAAATAGTAATACAGTGCTACTCCTTTCAAATTTTGCTCATTTTAAGGCATTTTATTTGCATGACCTGCAATCTGCTGAAATTTTGTTGTTAGATGCCATGAGAATATCTGGAGTAGATGATTATGATTTAGCTGAGTGTAAACTTGAGTATGCCGATATTCAATTGTTGATGGGTAATATTTGGGAGTCATTACTTTATTATTCGCAAGTGGAAAAAGATTTTAAAGAGCATCCAATTGGGCATGAAGCTAAACTTAGAAGAGCAAAAGTTGCCTACTATCAAGGAGACTTCCAATGGGCACAGGCACAGTTAGAAACTTTAAAAGCATCAACTTCAAAGCTTATTGCGAATGATGCAATGGAACTCTCATTAATAATTACAGATAATTATAACTTAGATACCACTGAAATAGCAATGAGTAATTTTTCTTCAGCAGACTTACTAAATTATCAGCAAAGATATTCTGAAGCAATAGAAAAGTATGATGCTATTCTTAATTCTTTTAGTGGTCATACATTATCAGATGAGATATTTATGCGCAAAGCAGAGATATTTCTAATACAAGGTAAAATAGCAGCAGCGTTATTAGAACTTGAGCGAATAGAAGATAGCTGGGCTTATGATATTTTAGCAGATGATGCCGTTTATAAGAGGGCCCAAGTATATGATATTAAGTTACAAGACACAGAAAAAGCAATGCTACTTTATGAGAAGATATTATTAGAGCATAGTGGAAGTGTTTATGTTGAGGAGTCTAGAAAGAGATATAGAGAGTTGCGAGGTGATAATATAAATAATACAGAATGATAATATATAATGTAACTGTTAATGTTGATAAGAATATTAATGATGATTGGTTAGAATGGATGCAGAAAGTTCATATCCCAGAGGTAATGGAAGCAGGAGTTTTTATTAAGTCACAAATAAATCAAGTGATTACTGAATCAGATACTGGTTATACTTATGCAATTGCTTATACTTGTGCTAGCATGAAAGACTTACATCAGTATCAAGTTAATTTTGCGCCTGGATTACAACAAAAACATGTTGTTCGCTATGGAGATAAGGCGGTTTCTTTTCGCACTATTTTAGAGGTGATCAAGGAATTTTAGAGCTCATTTTGAAGAAAGTTATTAAAGCATACTTACAATTAGAAGAACATGTTCTTTTAATGATAAAGGCTGAATTTTTTGTGCAGTTAATTGGCGCGGCTTTCTTTCTTATTTTAAATATATATTTAGCTAAGCAGGGTTTTTCTGACCCTGAGATTGCCAATTTTATTTCTTATCGTTTTTTGGCAGTTATGTTGTTAGCATTCCCTCTAGGTTTTTTTATAAAAGGAAAAGCGCTGAAGCCCTTTTTTTTGTTGGGTAGTATAGGTGTGCCTACAGTTGCTATTGCTCTTGTGTTAGCCGTACAAAACTCTTTATTCTATTTATTACCAATGTTGTTTGTATTGTGGGGTATTGTATTTACGCTTTTTCAAGTGAGCTCTTTGCCTTATGTAATGCGAAATACATTTGTAGATAATCAATCTCATGCTATATCATTGAATTATGCTACTCATAGTTTTGGTACTATTTTAAGTGGGGTAATTATATTTGGATTTGGACAATTTATGCAAGAAATTAATGAAGGAATCATTCTGCTTTTTATTGCTACAATTGGTTTCTTTGGGGTATATTTTCTGCTGAAAATAAAAGTAGATGTCATAATCCCTGTTAAAAAAGGTTTACAATGGAGATTTTATGATTGGGATTTGTTGCTTAAGGCAATTATTCCAACTGTGATTATTGCTATTGGAGCAGGGCTTACTATTCCGTTTATTAATTTATTCTTCTTTCATAATTTTCAGATAGATTCCTCAGGATTTGCAGTTATTGGTGGTGTGGCTAGTATATTGGTTGCTATTTTAGCTTTGCTTGTTCCCAATGTTAAGAATAAATTAGGCTTTAGAAAAGGCATAACATATACGCAAACTACTGCAATCATTGCTTTAATTGCTTTGGCTACTACTGAGTTCTTTGCGCAATATTTTTGGGCATTTCCTATTGCTGTTTTGTGCTTCTGGGTGCGTACCCCACTTATGAATATGGCTGCCCCTATGACTTCTGAGCTTACGATGAATTATGTAGGAAAGAAAAATCAAGAGATGCTGAGTGCAATTATGGCTGCAATATGGAGCGGTAGTTGGTTTTTTAGCTCACAGATATTTAGATACCTAAAATCAGAGGGCTTGCCCTATGCTTATATTTTTTATATCACAGCTGCATTATATGCTCTTGGTGTGCTTATGTATTATTTGTTAGTATTGGATTATGAGAAAGGCATTTCTAGTAAGACTATAAATTACTAGAAATAAAAACCAAAAAGGCGCCCAAACAGTTCCCTCAATATTTTACACATAAGAAATAGAAAGCAAATTTAGAAAGATGATACAGATATTATCCTAACACCTTTTTAAATGATTAAAGTAATCTTTAAAATTAGCTTTTGATTATTTATCTTCTAGTTCTTTGATTTTTGATAGAAGTAGTTTATTACTTTCAATTAGTTCAATAATTTGCTTTTGCTGTTCTTTTATTGAATTAATAATTATGTAATGCAGAGATGAATCATCAAAAGTCAAAACACTTTTTTTAATGCCTAAATCAACAAAATCCCTTTTATTTAAATAGCTAGGTAAAATATTAGTTAGTTCAGTAGAAGTTAAGCCAACCCTATATTGCGATTTATCATCTTTAAACGTATATTTTTTTGGTTTTATTTTCATTAGGGTTTTCAGACCTAAATTAAATGGAGTGACATCAATTAATAATTCTCTATTTACAATATTTTCTGAAGCAGAACCTGATTTAAAAATTATTCCTTTAGAAGAAATGATATATCCGCTTTCTACTATAATATTTCCTGTATTTTTCAAAGTTAAAATAGATTTAAAAATACCCGACTTTGCCTCAGATCCAAATTCCCGATTCCAGGTTCCAAACTGCAAGTGCTCCTTACTATTCCAACAAATATCCATATTAGATGATGAAAAATAAAGTGATGGTATTCCGGAATTACCTCCCTGATGGTTAATTATATTTAGAAAGCCATCCATACCATTTTCATCACCGATTTTTTTACCATTATCTAAATATCCAAATAATTGATCTCTATTACTAGGATTTGTCGCAAACCTACCTCCAATTGCAATTTGCCCAAACTGATTTATCATAAAGCGACCATAACCTCCCGTAAGTAAAGATAGAGCGCCTGGGTGTTCAATATCATTTTTACCATAAAGATGAATTGAAGAGCCATCAAAATTATGGCCAAAACTATTCTTGCCACTATTAACTAACAGCTCAGACCTTCCTATTTTTTTATTTGAATATATAGTAGGGGATATAGTTTTTAATGAATCATGGTCATTTGTTAGTATCAATTTATTGGTTGAAATTGCATCCCAATTATGAGAAACTAACTTGCCTTGGGAATAGCTTAATAACGGATACAGAAAAAATAGTATAAGTAGTTGTTTTGTCATATTACAATAGTACATAATTTATAGAAAATATGAACATGAAAAAGTTGGGGTAGAAAGATTACAAGCTATCATCTTTTGCTTGTTATTGTAAAAACGGGTTATGTTTCTTTTCATATCCTAGATTGGTAAAAGGACCATGTCCGCAAAAAACTTGTGTTTCATTGGGTAAAGGAAAAAGCTTTGTAATGATACTATTAATAAGTGTACTATGATCTCCTCCTGGCAAATCAGTTCGGCCAATACTTCCTTTAAATAGAACATCTCCAGAAATAATCCAGCCTTCTTTTTCACTATACAAACCAATATGACCTGGAGCATGCCCTGGAATGAAAATAATATCTAGTTCGTTATTTCCAAACTTCAGCTTGTCTCCATCCTTTAAAAAATGTTTTGGATAAGGAGAATCTTCATATTTATCAAGTCCATACATTTTAGCAACTGTTGCTGTATTACCTAAAAGGGGTAGATCTTTTTTGTGTATACAAAGTTCTACATTATATTTTTCACTAATAAATTTATTTCCTAAAACATGGTCAATATGGCAATGTGTATTAATAAGCTTTACTGGCTCTAGATCGTTAGATTCAATAAAGTTAGCTAATTCAGTTTTCTCAGAATTTTCATAACAACCTGGATCAATAATAATACATTGCTTTGTTTCATCATAGAGAATATATGTATTCTCTTGAAAAGGATTAAATGTTAGAGATTTTACTTGCATGTGTAATAATTTGACTGCAAATATATGTTAATTAAAGTGTGATAACTATAAAGTGATGTTATCTTAGTGTTGATATTCATTATTATTTTTGCTTCATGAGTTTTTCTACTTTTATAATACTGATTATTATTGGTTTGTTAGCTGGAGTTGTATCTGGATTCGTAGGTGTTGGTGGTGGTATTCTAATGATTCCTTTACTGATATTTTTTTTAGGTCTCTCTCAATTTGAAGCGCAGGGAACAGCTTTAACAGCAATGTTGCCTCCAATAGGAATTCTTGCTGCTATGAATTATTTTAAAGCAGGATATGTTAAGTGGGAATATGCAGTTGTTATTGCACTGACATTTGTCATTGGTGGATATTTTGGGTCTAACATGTCATTAAGTTTAAATCCTATTACAGTAAGAAAAATATTTGGTGTAATAATGTTTTTGGCTGCAATTAAATTGATATTTTCAAAGTGATAAACTTAATTAAAAGATTAGTAGAAGAAAATTTTAATGAAATAGTTAAGATAAGAAGACATCTGCATAAGTATCCAGAACTCTCTTTTCATGAGCACAAGACATCAGCGTATATAAAATCAATCTTAACTAAATGGGATATTCCTTTTACTGATGGTATTGCTGAGACTGGAGTTGTTGTTGTTTTAAAAGGGAAGAATCCAGATATCAAAACAGTTGCATTGCGTGCTGATTTTGATGCTTTGCCTATTCAGGAAGAGACTGATTTGGCTTATGGATCAGTGAATCAGGGGGTGATGCATGCTTGCGGTCATGATGCACATACAGCATCAATGTTAGGTGCCTTGAAAGTATTACATTATTTGCAATTAGAATGGGAAGGAAGTATTAAATTTATTTTTCAGCCAGCGGAGGAACAATTACCTGGAGGTGCTCAGCAAATGATAAAAGAAGGAGTTCTTAAATCTCCTAATGTAGAAACTATAATTGGACAACATGTTTTTCCTGATATGGAAGTAGGTAAAGTGGGCTTTAGAGTAGGTAAATATATGGCCTCTACCGATGAGGTGCATATTGTTGTAAAAGGCAAGGGTGGACATGCAGCATTGCCACAGCAATACAATAACCCATTAATAGTAGGAGCAAGATTAATTCTTGAACTGGATTCATTTTTCAATCAATATAAGGATGCTCCTTCTGTTTTTGCAATTGGCTTTATTGAAGGTGCAGGATCTACAAATGTTATCCCTGATAGAGTCAGCTTAAAAGGAACTTTACGGGTTATGGATGAAGATCTTAGAAAAGAATTTCATTCTCAATTATTGGCAATTTCTGAAGGTATTTCGAAGGAATATAATATGGTAATTGATTTTGATATTCGGAAAGGATATCCTTGTTTGATTAATGACAAGAAGATAACTGAAGAATCTATTAGTTTTGCAAAGAAGTACCTTGGAGAAGAAAATGTTATTGAATTGCCTGTTAGAATGACAGCCGAAGATTTTTCTTATTACTCACAGATTATTCCTTCATGCTTTTATCGTTTAGGTGTAAGAAACGAAGTTAAAGGAATTATTAATGGACTTCATACGTCAAAGTTTAATATTGATGAAGAATCACTTAAGATTGGTATGGGATTAATGGCTTATCTAGCCATTAAAAATTAAGCAATTAATTTATTTCCTATAATATTAAATTCCTTGCAAAAGACCTTTATTCGTTCTAATACTTCATCAGAAGTGATAACATCTTTCGTAAAATCTTTACCTGTTACATATATTATTCTAGGAAGTTGGATCATTCTCCATTCATTCATACAGATTTGTGTAAGATGCATAGTAGATAAGTAGCTTCTCTCTCCTCCTGCAGCACACAGAATACCAAAAAACTTATTAGTTGCTCCTGAAAAACAATTATCTAATAATATTTTCAGGCCATCATTTATGCTATAGCAGTGCACCCCCATGCCAATAATAATATTGTCTGTGTTATCAATTGTTTTAGTTAAAGATTCCATGTCTTTAGTTTTTCCAAGATGACAAGGCTGAATCCTTATATCTCTTATATCAATAAGTGTACAATGAACTCCTTGATTTATTAATTCTTTTTCTACATTCTTACAAACTAGAAAGGATCTTGAATTTTTAGATAAAGAACTTGATAAGATTAAAGTATTCATTAGTTGGCTATTTGAGAGATAAAATCAATTCGTAATAATCTAACCTCATCATCCGTAAACTCATCTTCTGCAAATTCTATTCTTGCTTCATCAAAAGAGAATTCTGCTGTGTTTTTAAAGAAATCATGGATTTCATCTCTTTCATCTTCATCCATCATATCTAGCATAATATGGTTTAGATTCAGTTTTGTTCCACCTTCAACAATTTCTTCCATCTCATTTAGAAGATCTGGATTTGAAAGGCCTTTGCCTTTAGCAATATCATCAATAGAAAGCTTCTTGTCTAATGATTGAATAATATAAATTTTGTTTGATGATTTATTTGCAACACTTCTTACAGTAAAATCTTGTGGTCGTTCAATATTATTCTCCTCAACATATTCTTTGATTATTTCTATAAAGCTTGGTCCATATTTTTTTGCCTTTCCAATACCAACTCCTTGTACTTTACCCATTTCTTCAATATTGATTGGGTATTGATTTGCCATGTCAATTAATGAGGGTTCAGTAAAAATAATAGCAGGAGGTAATCCAATTTTTTTTGCTAGTTTTTTTCTTGAATCTTTTAGGATATTGAAAAGAATAGTATCAGCAGCTTGTCCTTTGTGAGCAGCTGATGATGCAGCTGAAATTGTTTGTCCATAATCATGATCTTCAGTAATTTTAAAGCTGTATTGTGTTTTTATAAATTTTTTACCTGATTCAGTTAGTTTTAATATGCCATAGCTTTCAATCTCTTTTGTAAGTAGTTGTTTTACATATGCCTGCCTTATAATCGAATGCCAGAAATCTAATGATTTACTTTTTCCTATTCCAAAGATGTCAGATAATTGGGACATATTTTGTTTGATAAGGGAATTGCTTTCTCCTACCATTATCTTAGCCATTTCTTTTGGTTTAAATCTTTCCCTTGCTCCTGCCACCCCCTCTAATAATAATTTCACATACTTCTTGCCTTCAATTTTATCCTTTGGATTCTTGCAATTGTCACACATCTGATTGCATTCTTGATCATTAAACTCTTCTCCGAAGTAATGTAATAAATATTTTCTTCTACACATTGACGTCTCAGAAAAAGCAATTGTTTCCATTATTAGCAGTCTTCCCACTTCTTGCTCTGCAACAGGCTTTCCTTGTAAAAAGTTTTCTAGTTTCTCAATATCCTTATAGTCATAGAATGTTATTAAGTCTCCTTTTCCTCCATCCCTTCCTGCGCGGCCAGTTTCTTGATAATAACCCTCTAGGCTTTTAGGTATGTCATGATGTATTACATATCTTATATCTGGTTTATCAATACCCATTCCAAAAGCAATTGTAGCAACAATCACATTGCAATCATCCATTAAAAATGCTTCTTGATGCATTACTCTCTTTTTTGCTTCAAGCCCTGCATGATATGGCAAGGCATTAATTCCGTTTATTTGTAGTATCTCTGAAATTTCTTCAACCTTTTTCCGGCTTAAACAATAAACAATGCCTGACTCACCTTGTCTGCTATTAATATATTGTATGATTTGTTTAGCAACATCTTTCTTAGGCTGGATTTCATAGAATAAATTACTTCTGTTAAAAGAAGAAAGATATAGCTTGGCATCACTTATTTCAAGATTCTTCATTATATCTTGCCTTACTTTTGGTGTTGCTGTTGCTGTAAGCGCAATGATTGGGGCTTCTCCTATATTATTTACTATTTGTTTTAATTTTCTATACTCTGGTCTAAAATCATGTCCCCATTCTGAGATACAATGAGCCTCATCAATTGCATAGAAAGAGATATTTACAGAACTTAAGAATTCAGTGTTTTCAGCTTTTACAAGTGATTCAGGTGCTACATATAGGAGTTTTGTTTTTCCATCTGAGATATCACTCTTTACTTGATTAATCTGTGATTTTGATAGAGATGAATTAAGAACATGAGCAATACTTTCATTTTGATAATATCCTCTAAGCACATCAACCTGATTCTTCATTAAAGCTATTAAGGGAGATACAATAATAGCACAGCCATTAGACATAAGTGCTGGTAGTTGATAGCACATTGACTTTCCACCTCCAGTTGGCATAATGACCATACTGTCATTACCCTCAAGCAAGTTGATGATAATATCTTCTTGTTCAGCTCTGAAACTATTAAATCCAAATATATCTTTGAGGTTTTTGTGCAGTGTTTCAGTGGAAATGCTCATTTATTATAAAAATGTGATACTTTTGTTCTTGTTTTTATACAACGAATATACTATTTTATTTTTATGAAATCTTCAATTGATATAAAAAAAGTTGCTAGAGATACAATCTCCTTAGAATTAGAGGCTATATCAGAATTGGAAAGTAGGATTGATGATAATTTTGTAAATATAATTAAGCTAATACTGAATATGCAAGGAAGACTGATTGTAGCGGGTATTGGTAAGAGTGCTAATATAGCAAATAAGATGGTTGCTACATTTAATTCAACAGGACAGCCTGCTGTTTTTTTGCATGCTGCTGATGCAATACATGGTGATCTGGGATCTATTCAAGATGGTGATTTAGTGATTTGCATTTCAAAAAGTGGCAATACTCCAGAAGTTAAAGCGCTTCTTCTTTCTATTAAGGAAATGGGGAATAAAATAATTGCATTAACTGGAAATTCAACATCATTTCTAGCAAAAGAAGCAGATTATTCTTTAGATGTGAGTGTTGAGAAAGAGGCTTGTCCTAATAATTTAGCGCCAACTTCATCAACTACTGCTCAATTAGTGATGGGCGACGCCATCGCTGTAAGTTTACTGTCATGCAAAGATTTCTCAGATAAAGATTTTGCTCGCTTTCATCCAGGAGGAACTCTTGGAAAAAGACTGTATTTAAGATTGTCAGATATTCTCTCTGATAAGAATGTCCCAGCAGTTGATAAATATGCAACTGTGAACGAAGTAATTATTGAGATATCAAGTAAAAGGGTTGGAGCAACTGCAGTAATTGATAATAATAAGCTCAGAGGTATTATTACAGATGGAGATTTAAGAAGAATGCTTGAAACAGGTGGTGATTTGAAAAGAGTGCTAGCCAAAGATATAATGAGTGAGGATCCTAAAATGATTGAACTAGAGTCCTTGGCTTATGATGCATTGAAGATCATGGAGAATAATAATATTAATCAAATAGTTGTGATGAATAATGGTGTATATGCTGGAATAGTACACATTCATGAATTATTAAGAGAGGGTGTTGTATAATGAATAGTGAAGATAATGAGATGTCCTTCTTAGATCATCTAGAGATCTTTAGATGGCATTTAATACGAGCGGCTGCGGCAATTATGTTCTTTGGAGTGATTGCGTTTATTTATAAAGAGATACTTTTTGATTTGATTCTTTTAGGCCCAAGAGACCCTAACTTTCTTACCTATAAAGTATTATGTAGTATCTCTCAGTATTTAGGATTGCAAGATGCACTTTGTTTGCAGGAATCTCCCTTTATTTTAATGAATATCACTATGAGTGGACAATTTTCAACTCATGTTATGACCTCAATCTTTGCAGGCTTTATTATTGCTTTTCCTTATGTTTTCTGGGAATTTTGGCGTTTTATTAGTCCTGCATTGCATCCTGAAGAGACTAAACTTGCAAGAGGGGTTGTTTTTTTTAGTTCATTGCTTTTTATGTTTGGTATTTTATTTGGCTATTATATTATAGCTCCCTTATCAGTTAATTTCTTAGGATCGTACCAGGTAAGTAGTGAAGTTGCTAACCAGATTAGTTTAACATCATTTATTTCAACTGTTACTACAGTCAGCCTTGCTAATGGTATAATTTTTGAATTACCAATACTTGTATATTTTTTGACTAAGATAGGATTATTAACGCCTGAGTTTATGTGTATATATCGGAAACATGCTATGGTATTAACACTGATATTATCTGCAATAATTACCCCCCCTGATATTACATCACAAATTTTGGTTTCATTACCTTTGATCTTACTTTATGAGATGAGTATAAAAATATCAGAAAGAGTGATTAAGAATCAAGAAAAGAAACAGTAATGATATTAAGAGCCAAAAATATCATAAAGTATTATGCAGGAAGAGCCGTTGTGAAAGGTGTTTCTCTTGATGTTAAACAAGGAGAGATAGTTGGGCTTTTAGGTCCCAATGGAGCAGGAAAGACTACTTCATTTTACATGATGGTTGGTTTAGTAGATCCAAATGAAGGAAATGTATATCTTGATGATTCTTCTATTACAAAACTACCTATGTATAAGCGTGCTCAGATGGGTATTGGTTATTTGGCTCAAGAGGCATCTGTATTTAGAAAAATGAGCGTAGAAGACAATATAAGGTCAGTTCTAGAAATGACCACTTTATCAAAGAAAGAGCAATATACAAGATGCGAGTCATTATTGGATGAGTTTGGCTTACAAGGTGTACGTAAAAATATAGGTGGGTTGCTATCAGGAGGAGAAAGAAGAAGAACAGAGATTGCAAGAGCACTAGCTACAAATCCTAAATTTATTTTGTTAGATGAGCCATTTGCTGGAGTTGATCCAATTGCAGTGGAGGATATACAGCAAATTGTTTCTAAATTAAAGAATAAAAATATTGGGATCCTTATTACGGATCATAATGTACATGAAACCTTAAAAATTACTGATAGAGCTTATCTTTTGTTTGAAGGGAATATATTAAAGCAAGGAACCTCGCAAGAGCTTGCTGAGGATGAGCAAGTTAGAAAGGTTTATCTTGGGAAAAATTTTGAGCTTAGAAAATAATTAAGCCTCTTCTAAGGTAAACTCATAAGATTCCATAATCTGATTACAAAGCATCTTACTGCAAGCTGCATTTACTTTAGATGATGCAGTTTCTTTGTTTTCAGCTTCGATTTCCAACGTAATATGTTTACCAATTCGTACATTTTTAATCTCTGACAGCCCTACATTCCCCATGCTAGCGCTTACAGCCTTTCCTTGTGGGTCTAATAATGATTTAAGTGGCATTACATCTATTTCGGCTCTGAACTTCATAATTTATAATATATTATTTAATAGTGATAGAATCAGATACAAAATTACAATAAATGGGATAGCAGCAAACTGAAATGCCAAGAATAATATCACTGTTGATAAAATAAGTGTAGCTCTGAGAATATTTACCTTAGAAGTAATATTTTCATTAGGATTCAATTTGAATGAGAAAAGTGGCATATTTACTACTAATAGTAGCGGCATTATAATGCAGATTATTGTTAAAAAATTCATGTCAATAAACATCGGAAATTGTTTAAAGTTAATGTGGGGAATAGCGGCAAAGAATATTCCTAGAGCGGGTGTTGGTAATCCAATAAATGAAGCTGTTTGCTTTTTATCAATGTTAAAGTTTGCTAGCCTATAAGCTGATAGGATAGGAATTAGTAGTGCTAATGATGTCGGTAAAAGAATTGGTTGATTGCTCATTGAGTGACGAAAAAGGATATCATTACTAAGATAAAACATAAAATTAAACATAATAAATCCTGGAGCAACACCGAATGTAACCATGTCAGCCATAGAATCTAATTGCTTGCCAAGCTGATTGCTTACTTTTAGAGCCCTAGCGGTTAATCCATCAAAAAGATCAAAAAATGCACCTGAGAAAATGCATAATGATGCCATATCTAAGCTCCCTTTAAAAGCAAAAATAATTGAAAGAAGCCCACAAATTAAGTTGGCTAGTGTAATTAAATTTGGTAAAATCCTTTTTAATATATTCATATCAGCAAAAATATGATAATATTTGTAATCAATATGAAAAAAATATTTCTAGCACTCTTTAGTGGACTATTACTAGCATTCTCTTGGCCTGCGATTGGCATTTTCCCTTTTATATTTCTTGGCTTTGTTCCGTTATTAATTCTAGAAGATGAAGTTGAAAATGGGAGTGAAGCATTTGGTTATAGCTATATCTCATTCATGTGTTTCAATATTTTTACTACTTATTGGGTATGGTATGCGACTCCTCTTGGATCTATTTTTGCTTTTCTAGTTAATTCTTTTTTAATGTCAATTGCTTTTTATGCGTTTCATAAGATAAAGACAATTACTAATAACAGGTTAGGCTATGTAGCTTTTATAGTATCCTGGCTTACTTTTGAGTACTTACATTTAAATTGGGATTTATCATGGCCTTGGCTTACATTAGGTAATGTTTTTGCTGAATCAACTCAATTTGTTCAATGGTACGAATATACTGGTGTATTAGGAGGTTCTTTTTGGGTGCTTTTAATAAATTTTTTAGTTTTTCGTTCGATAAAATCTAAACAAAAGATTAAATCAGTTTTATTGTTTTTATCTTTTTTTCTTATTCCAGTTGGGATTTCATATTATCTTTATCTAACAAAAGATTACCTTGTTAGTAAGGGAGAGACTGTTAATACATTAATTATTCAACCTAATATTGATCCTTATACTGATAAGTTTAATGTCGGATATGAAGAGCAACTGAAAGATTTTATCGTCTTAGCAAGATCAAAGTTAGACCAAGAAACAGAGCTCTTAATAGGGCCAGAAACAGTTTTACAAGAACCGATATGGGAGAATAATATAGAAGCTACTTATAGTATTAGAGCTTTTAGGAGACTACAAGAAGAGTTTCCGAATCTGAACATTCTAGTAGGAGCTTCAACTTATAAGATGTTTGGGCATCTTGAGAAAAAAACAAGTACTGCCAGAAAGATTAGGAATAAAGATATATTTTATGATGCGTATAATTCAGCTATCTTTATTCCGGATAGTGGGAATGTTGATGTTTACCATAAGATAAAGTTAGTGCCAGGAGCAGAGAAAACACCCTACCCTATGCTTTTAGATAAATTAGCAAATCTAATGGTAGATCTTGGAGGAGTCTCAGGGTCTTTGGGTAGTGAAAATAAACTAAGTAACTTTTATTTTAATGGTATAAATATTCGCCCGCTTATTTGTTATGAAAGTATTTATGGTGAAATGGATTTTAATAATTCTGATTTGATAGCTATAATAACAAATGATGGATGGTGGAAGAATACTGCAGGATATCAGCAGCATTTTTCATATGCTAGGTTGCGTTCTATTGAGCAAAGAAAAGTAATCGTACGCTCAGCAAATACAGGAATTTCTGGAGTAATACTTGCAAATGGAGAGATCCTGAATAAAACAAAATGGGATGAAGAAATTTGTATTGAAGCTATGGTTGGTATAAATAATAATCCTACCTTTTACACTAGCTTTGGTGATTATATTGGAAGAGTAAGTTTATTTATTTTGGTGATACTGATTTTGGTTTCTTTTATTAAAGAAAGGCTAAGAAAATAGGGGGTTTATTCTGATAAGGATTGCTTTCTTTTAACTTTCAATCTATTCTTATTTAAGGTTAGATCAATATTTGTACTGTCACTTTCTAATTCTTCTACCACAACCGTTAACATACTGTCAATATTAAGGTTAGTATCGCAATTAGTTAAAGTAGTAGTAGTTTTATCTTCACTTTCAATTTCTTCAATCAAGTTAAAGTTATTTTCACTTTTGCAATTTGAATTTATTCTATAATAATTTGTTGTAAGTAAGTAGCCTAAGATACATATTAGTAAGAACCAGGTGAACGATGTTTCTAATTTTCCCATACTTTTTGTTTATTATTTTCTGGCTAAATTAATAAAAAATAAGCTACTTAAGATTATTTGGGATCTTACAGACAGGGATTGGTTTCATTTTATGTTGGTTTGCTTTATTTAGTTTTGTGTAAATAGAGAGTATCTTAGCTTCTCTTTCTGATAAGTCGCTTTTATTGCTGTTTAAATTCATTGCCCATTCTAATTCTGGGTAAGTTGCTCCTATTTGTTCCTCATCAGTTTTTTCATCCCCCCAAAGTCCATCAGTAGGTTCAGCAACTAAAATTTCTTCAATGACCCCAAGTGCTTTCCCAAGTGTATAAATCTCAGTTTTTAATAAATCAGCAATAGGACTTATATCTACTCCGCCATCTCCATATTTTGTAAAAAATCCAATACCAAAATCTTCTACTTTATTACCAGTCCCTACAACTAATGAATTGTTTGCTTGTGCAAAATAATAAAGAGTTGTCATTCTAAGTCTTGCCCTTGTATTTACTAAGGCAAGTTCATGTTTGTCTTCAGTGGTTGGAAGTTGAGATATAAATTTTTCAAAGACAGGAGTAAGGTTAAGTTCTGAAGAACTTACGTTTGTAAAATTATCTTTTAACCACTTAATATGTTTCAAGCCTCTTTCTACTTGTGATTTTTGTTGATGAATTGGTAATTCTATGCAGATAAGTGGTAGTCCAGTTTTTGCAACCAGTGTAGATGTTACTGCTGAGTCAATTCCACCAGATATTCCAATAACAAAACCTTTGGACTTAGATAATTCTGAGTATTCTTTTAGCCAATTTATAATATGATCTATTATACTAGTAGTTCGCATAATTGTTTGCAAATGTAATGCAAAACTTCTTACTTTTGCCTTATGAAACAAATACTATTATTTTTTAGCATTGCATTACTTACTTTTTTCACAGCTACCTGGTTTTTAGGATCGAATAAAGTTTATGATAGGATAGAATTAGAAATCAACAGGTTTGAAGAGGAGTTATTTTCAATTACTGAAGAAAATGTGCAAAATAAGATGTTATATTGGGAGGCTGATTATGGCACTTTTCCTGCGATTTTTGCTAGTCAAATAATGCGAAGTGGGGAGGTGAAAAATAAGCAATATGAAGATGAGTTATTAGCCTTTACTCATCAGGAAGATATGAGAGAAGCATATGATTCTACAGTCTTATTATACAAGGATTTCTCTAGTCTTCAATATGATCTGGAGTTAGCATTTGGACAGTTCTCTGCCAACTTCCCATCCTTCCCTATACCTGAGATAACCACTTTTTTTGGAGGTTTTAATTATGGAGTAGTTACTTACGATAATAATATTGCAATTGGCTTAGAGAACTTCCTAGGCAGAAATAGTAAGTTTTATAAGTATCTTTCAGATCCTGAGTATATTAGGTTTCAGAAACAAAAGAAGTTTATTATATCAAATGTAATGGAAGTATGGTTTAATGAGCATTTCCAGAAGTTTTTAGGTGGTAGAGATTTGTTGTCTCAAATAATATATAAAGGCAAGGTAATGTATTTTATTGATAAAATGCTTCGTGATATCCCAATTGAGGATAAGTTTAGATTTACTAAGAGTCAAATGGATTGGGTCATAGATAATGAAGCAAGTATTTGGCAATATTTAGTCTATGAAGATTTGCTGTTTTCTAAAAAAGAAGATGAATTTAGAACTTTTGTAAATTATGCTCCTTTTGCTAAAGGGATGCCAAATGAAGCTCCTGCAAGGGTAGCTTATTATACAGGTTATCAAATGGTATGTGAGTATATGAAAAATAATAAAATTAACATAGAAGAGTTGATGTATCTTACTGATTCAAGGCAGTTTCTCCAACAATCAAAATATAAACCAACAAAATAATAGCGTATGAAACAGACATTAAAGTTTGAAGTAGAATTAGACGAAAATCATTTACCATTAGATATTAGAATGGATTCAGGCAATGGTATGGATGTAGAAAATAATATTAAGGCTTTGATGGTTTCAGCTTGGGCTGCAAAGACCCAAGAAACCTTGCGTATTGATTTATGGACTAAAGATATGCCCGTAAATGAAATGTTTATTATGTTTCATCAAACAATGATAGGTATGGCTAACACATTAGATAAAGCAACGGGTCATTCCAAATTGGCAGGTGCATTAAAGGATTATTGTGAATTTTTCGCAGAACAAACAAAAATAAAAGAATTTTAAGATGTTTTTTTAAATTGGGGGTTGAGGCGTTCAATATATGTTAAGATGCCATTAAGTCCTTCTTTTTTTTCTGCTGAGGTAATAAATATTTCAGGTAGCCATTCCCATTGTTGAAGCATTGTAGCTTTGTATTTCTTGATGTTATCAGAAAGTGCTGTTTTCCCAAGTTTATCACTTTTAGTAAAAACTATTGTAAAAGGGATTCGTTTTTCTGCTAACCATTTCATAAATTCTTGATCAATCTGCTGGGGCTTGTGTCTACTGTCAATTAAAACAAATAGACATATAAGATTTAGTCTATTTAATAAGTATTCGCTTATCATATTATGAAACTCCGCTCTTTTTACTTTAGATACTCTTGCAAATCCGTATCCAGGTAGGTCAACTAAATACCAATTATTATTTATTAGAAAATGATTTATTAGTTGCGTTTTTCCTGGATTTCCTGATGTTTTTGCTAGCTTTCTATTGTTTGCAAGCGCATTTATTAATGATGATTTTCCCACATTAGATCTTCCTATAAAAGCATATTCTGGAATTTCCGGTGTAGGACAAATTTTGTAATTAGTATTGCTAATTACAAATTCAGCAGATTTAATCTTCATAAATAATTAGAATTTTTCTTTAAGAAATTGAAGTACAATTTCACTAAATCTTTTTGGGTGCTCCCACATCGCTGCATGTCCGCATAAAGGAATCCAATTTAACTCCGAATCTGGCAATAGTTTATGAAATTCTTCAGCTACGTGTGGAGGAGTAACTTTGTCATCAGCGCCCCAAACTAAGCAAACAGGTTTATTGATGTTTGGGATATCGTCAGCCATATTATGTCTAATAGCTGATTTTGCATATCCTAATAATTTAAGTACAGAGATTCTGTTGTTAGCAATTTCGAAAACCCGATCTACTAAATCATCTGTAGCTACTTTTGGGTCGTAAAATACTTCTTCAGTTTTTGCGCGGATATAATCTTTATCACCTCTTCTAGGAAAAGAGCTTCCCATTGACTCTTCAAATAGTCCTGAACTTCCTGTTAATATTAATCCATCAACTTTCTCTGGATGTTCTTTTGTGAATATTAGGCCAATATGACCTCCCATGGAGTTTCCTATTAGTACAGCGCTATCAAGATTTAAATGGCTCATAAAATCATATAGGTAGTCACTTAATGCTTTTACAGATACCTTAAGTAAGTTACCTTCAAAAAGTTTTAGGTCAAGACCGTAGACTACATATTCTTCTGATATAAAATCAACCATCTCTCCAAAGTTTTCAACTCCACCCATTAGACCGTGCAGTAGGATGATAGGTTGCCCACTCACACCTTCTTGAAGCCATTTAAATTTCCCTTCTTCCTTAACCATATAGAGTTTTAGATTTTAGATTACAAAGAAACGAAAATATTTATTAAAGTCAAATACTAGATTTGAGGGTGCGTTTTTTTTGACGGATGTGGGTAAAGTTATCAACAAAGTGGGGTATAGTGGGAGAAAGTGGGGTTTATTCGTATATTAGCACCCAGATTTAAAATAAACACTAGGTGATTAATATTGTTGGAACACACGAATGTAAGGTTGATGCTAAGGGACGTGTAATGTTTCCTGCCTCTCTCAAGAAGCAGTTACTAAAGGTAATTTCTGATGGTTTTGTAATTAAACGATCTGTATTTAATCAGTGTTTAGAAATTCATCCTATGAATGAATGGAATAAGGTGGTTGGTCAAGTGAGTAAGCTTAATCGATTTGTAAAAAAGAATAATGATTTTATTCGATCATATATGGCAGGGCTAAAGATAGTTGAAGTAGATAATGCTGGTCGTTTTCTAATCCCAAAAGATTTGTTGTCTTTTGCGGCTTTGGATAAAGAGATTGTATTATCATCATCAGTCAATATGATTGAGATATGGGACAAAAAAAAGTATGAGTCTTCAGTTGCTGAAACTTTAAAGGATTTTGGTAATTTATCTGAAGAAGTAATGGGAGGCCAAACATCAACTGATTCTAATGGTTTATCATAACCCTGTATTACTACAAGAATGTATAGATGGATTGAATATAAAACCTGAAGGGATCTACGTAGATACTACTTTTGGGGGTGGTGGCCACTCAAGATTGATTATGAGTAAATTAAGTCATGGTAGGTTATTTGCTTTTGATCAAGATAGAGATGCTGCTAATAATGATTTAAAGCAGGCAGGATTTAAATTAATTAATGCAAATTTTCGGTATTTGAGTAACTTTCTAAGAATGGAGGGGGTTGAAAAAATAGACGGCTTACTTGCTGATTTAGGAGTTTCTTCTTATCAGTTTGATATTCCTGAAAGGGGTTTCTCAACTCGATTTACTGGCAAACTTGACATGAGAATGAATAGGGATGCAGATTTATCAGCAATAGAAGTAATCAATAACTACTCAGAAGAGAGCTTGGCAAGTATTTTATTTAGATATGGAGATTTAAATAACTCAAGGAGGATATCAAGAGAGATTGTTAGAGCTAGATCTATTAGCCCAATTAGAACTACAACTCAGTTAATTGCTGTTATAAATGAAATAGTTCATGAGAAGCATAGAAACCAGTTTCTCGCAAGAGTTTTTCAGGCAATCAGAATTGAGGTAAATGATGAGATTTCTGCTCTCCAAGAAATGTTATTAAGCGCAATTGATATGCTTAATCCTGATGGGCGGTTAGTAGTTCTATCATATCATTCATTGGAAGATAGGTTAGTGAAGAATTTGATGAAGAAAGGAAATTTTGATGGATTAGTTAAGAAAGATTTCTTTGGAAATCAAATTAAGAAACTTAAGGAAATAAATAAAAAAGTAATCATAGCATCCAAAAAAGAGGTGAAAGATAACTCAAGAGCACGAAGTGCAAAATTAAGAGTAGCAGAAAAAATTAATGAGAATAAAAACTGAGAGAGCAAATACAATTAGTTCAATTTTAAGAGGGGAGTTTATTGCTGATAGAAGCAATTCTAAACTTGTTCCTTTTTTACTAATGATAGTTGTACTTGTGCTTATTAATATTCGTTCTTCATTTCATGCTGAAGCATTATTGAAAAGATCAATTGCATTAGAAAAAGAAGTCGCTGACTTAAGGTTAGGATATATTACTACAAAATCAGAGTTAATGAGCATGTATCGAAGGTCTGTAATTGAAAAAATTGTAGAAGAAGAAGGGCTTAGAACATCTTTAGTTCATCCAGAAATTATTACGCTTAATGAATAAAGAAACGCAAAAAACAAATATTAGAGTCATAGGCTTATATCTATTTGTTCTATTTGTTTTTTTTACTGTTGTTGCGAAGGTGATAAAAGTCCAGCAATTTGATGCAGTCATAAATACTACAAGTCAACCAAGGTTTTTTACTGTTCCGGCTCCAAGGGGTAATATTCTTGCAGATGATGGTTCTTTACTTGCTATCTCAATGCCACTCTATAATGTTCATCTTGACATGAGTGTAATAGATGACGTATTATTTGAAGAATATGTTGCTGAGATATCTGTAGCTCTTGCAGATTTATTTAATGATAAAACATCAGATGAGTATGAGCAATTTTTAAGGTTATCCAAGAAGTCAAAAAGAAATAAATATGTTAGACTTCATGTTAAGGTTACTCATAATGAGCTGAATTTACTTAAGAAATTTCCAATATTTAAACTTGGACAGAATAGAGGAGGTCTTATTGCAGAGCAAAGGCCAAATCGAGAGACACCTTTTGGTGTCCTTGCACAAAGAACAATAGGAGAATATCGTGAGGTAAATCCAGTTGGAGTTGAGCGAGCCTATGATCCAGTACTATCAGGAATTGATGGGATCCATTTAAAGAGAAAAATTGCTCAAGGAGTTTGGGTTCATCAAGATTCTGAAGGAAATAAAATGCCAAAAGCAGGTAAAGATATTGTAATGACTATAAATATCGACATGCAGGATGTTGCAGAGAAATCATTAGAAAGAACATTGATTAAACAGAATGCCGATTGGGGGTGTGTAGTGCTTATGGAAGTAGCAACTGGTAAGATAAAAGTTATTGCAAATCTTAGGAAGGATACGCTTGACAGAGTGAGTGAGTATTATAATTACGCGATGGCTGAGCATGATGCGCCAGGATCAACATTTAAATTAGCTTCTATAATTGCAGGATTAGAAGACGGTAAATTTAAGGTTTCTGACTCTGTTGATTTGCAAATGGGGATGATACAATATTATGACAGAGTAATGAAAGATTCGCCTCACAATTTTCAGAAAGTAAGTATTCAGGAAGCATTTATTATGTCTTCAAATGTTGGGATTTCCAGAATAATAAATGATAACTACAAGAAAGAGCCGACATCTTATACTAATAGGATTTATAAAATGGGTTTGAATACTCCGCTTGAATTAGAGCTCCCATATCCTCCAGGCTTAAGAATGCCTGCGCCTAATAAGAGAGGTTGGTCTGGAGTTACTTTGCCTTGGATGTCAACTGGATATGAAATGGCATTGACTCCATTACATGTACTTACATTCTATAATGCGATTGCAAATAATGGTAAGATGATGAAGCCAATTTTTACTTCATCTATTGTCTCTGAGGGAAGAGAGATAGTAAAGAAATACCCTGAGGTAATAAATCCTGCTATTTGTTCTCAATCTACTATTAATGAAATTATGCCCTTATTAATTGGGGTAGTGGATTACGGAACAGCAAAAGATATTAAGTCAGATAATTATAAAATTGCTGGAAAAACAGGTACAACTGTGCTTAATTATGCAGGAAGAAAGGAGGGCGAAGAAAAGAAGTATCAAGCCTCATTTGCTGGTTTCTTTCCTGCTGATGATCCTAAGTATTCGTGTATTGTTGTTATTAATAATCCAAAGAATGGTCAGGTTTATGGAGGTAAAGTGGCTGCACCTATATTTAAAGAATTAGCTGATAAAGTTTACGCTCTTGACATGGACATCCATAACCCAATGCTAGTTTCAGAGAACTATAAGAGTTTGCCAAAGATAAAACAAGGAAAAGTAAAACAAGCAACTGTTGTTTTAAATGACTTAAAGATTATTAATGACGCAACAGAAGCTAATTACATGGTTGCTTTGACTTCTGATAAAGAGGTAAGGTTAGAAGTAAGGAAAGTAGAAGAAGATTTGCAGAATGGAAGCATGCCAAATTTAAGAGGCATGAATTTAAAGGACGCAATATATCTATTAGAAACTTATGGATTGACAGTGAAAATTTCAGGATGTGGCGAGATTATAAGACAATCTATCAAGAAAGGCGAGCTAATAAAGAAAGGAGGTGTAATAAAAATAGAATTAGGATAATGAAGTTACAGCATCTTTTATATAAAGTAAGTATTGACAAGTTAATTGGTAAAACTGATTTAGAGATCTCTAATATTCAGTTTGATTCAAGAAAAGTGAAGCAAAGCAATCTGTTTGTTGCAATCAAAGGAATTATAGATGATGGGCATAAATATATCTCTAATGCCATTGAGAATGGGGCTAGCAGTATTATTATTGAAGATATTCCTGAAGATATAAATGAACAAGTAACCTATATACAGGTTGAGAGTTCACATGATGCATTAGCTATATTAGCAGCTAATTTCTATAACAACCCTTCTGAAAGAATCAAGTTAGTAGGGGTGACTGGCACTAATGGCAAGACGACTATTGTTAGTTTATTGCACCAGCTTTTTATTTTACTTAATCTAAGGGTAGGTATGTTGTCTACTATACAGAATAAGATAATGGATGAAGCTATAGAATCAACTTTTACAACGCCAGATGCATTACAGATAAACTTCTTACTTGACAAGATGATTAAGAATGGTTGTGAGTATTGCTTTATGGAGGTTAGTTCGCATGCATTGGCCCAAGGCAGAGTAAATGGACTTAATTTCTCTGCAGGAGTTTTTACAAATATTACTCATGACCATTTAGATTACCATAACACTTTTGCTGAATACCGTGATGTGAAGAAATCTTTTTTTGATTCGTTAAATAAAAATGCTTTTGTATTAACAAATAATGATGATAAAAACGGTTTAAAAATGCTAGAAGGAACTAAAGCTAGGAAGCTTACATATTCCTTGAGGTCATCATCAGATTATAAGTTAAAAGTATTAGAAAATCAGTTTCAGGGTATGTTGTTAAAGATTAATAATGTGGATGTTTGGGTAAAGCTTATTGGCGATTTTAATGCATATAATATTTTGGCTGTTTATGCAATTGCACATCAATTTTCTTTTGAGGATTATGATGTGCTTACAGCATTAAGTATGCTTATTCCAGCAGAGGGGAGGTTTCAGTTTGTAAGGAATGATGATAAAATTACTGGTATTGTTGATTATGCCCATACAGAGGATGCTTTAAAAAATGTTTTGTCGACAATTAATAATATCAGAACAAATGAAGAGGAGTTAATAACTGTTGTGGGTTGTGGTGGCGATAGAGATAAAACAAAACGACCATTTATGGCGATAGTTGCTTGTAATTTAAGTGATCAGGTTATTATTACTTCTGATAATCCAAGATCAGAAAATCCAGATGAAATAATTCAGCATATGATAAAAGAATTAGATCCTGTGCAAAAGAAGAAGGTTCTTGTGATCAATGATAGAAGACAAGCAATAATGACTGCAGGAAGATTAGCGAATCCAAAAGACATCATCTTAATTGCAGGCAAAGGACATGAAAAGTATCAAGAGATAGGTGGCGAAAAATTGCCATTTGACGATATGGAAGAATTAAAACAATCATTAAATATAAATAACTAATATGTTATACTACTTATTCGAATACTTGCAAAGCGTATATGATTTTCCAGGAGCTGGCCTATTTCAATATATTTCTTTTAGAGCAGCTATGGCTGTAATTACATCTTTGTTGGTTTCACTTGTTTTTGGGGGTAAGATTATTGAGTTAATCCAAAGAAAACAAATTAGTGAGGAAGTAAGATCGTTAGGACTTATAGGTGAGGAACAAAAACAAGGAACCCCAACAATGGGAGGCTTAATCATTTTAGCAGCAATACTAATCCCAACTTTATTATTTACAAAACTTGATAACATTTACATTATCACTATGATAGTATCCACAGTATGGTTGGGTGTAATTGGTTTTATTGATGACTATATAAAAGTCTTTAAAAAAGATAAAGAAGGATTGGCTGGCAGGTTCAAAGTATTAGGGCAAATTGGACTGGGTATAATTGTTGGATTGATTATGGTATTTCATTCTGACATCGTTGTAAAAGATGAAGTGAGTTTTTCATCAGATACTGAAGTTTTTGATTCTGTTAATTTAGCGAAGAAGTCTTCAAAAACTACCACTCCATTTTTAAAGAATAATGAATTTGATTATCAAATATTGACTGATTGGGTGGGAGAATCTGCAAAGGATTATACTTGGATTCTTTTTATCCTGATTGTTGTTATAATTATCACTGCTGTAAGTAATGGGGCAAATATGACTGATGGACTTGATGGATTGGCGACAGGTACTTCTGCAATTATAGGAGGAACATTAGCTCTTTTTGCTTATGTGTCTGGGAATATAATTGCTGCTGATTATTTGAATATAATGTACATTCCAGACACTGGTGAATTAGTGATATATATGGCAGCATTTGTAGGAGCTTGTGTAGGTTTTATGTGGTATAACTCATATCCAGCACAAGTATTTATGGGGGATACAGGTTCATTAGCTCTTGGGGGCATTATTGCTGTTGTTTCTATATTAATAAGGAAAGAATTATTAATTCCAGTATTGTGTGGGATTTTCTTAGTTGAAAATTTATCAGTGATTATGCAGGTAGGTTATTTTAAATACACAAAAAAGAAGTTTGGAGAAGGGAAGCGGATTTTTAAGATGGCTCCTTTACATCATCATTATCAAAAACTAGGAATGAATGAAAGTAAGATCGTAACACGATTTTGGATTGTAGGCATTATGCTTGCAGTCATTACAGTAGTAACATTAAAATTAAGATAATGAATAAAAGGATAGTTGTCCTTGGAGCTGGAATTAGTGGTTTAGGTGCAGCTGTACTAGCAAAGAAAAAAGGATTTAATGTTTTTATTTCTGACAATGGAGTAATTACTAATCAGCATAAAGCAGTTCTTTTAAATAATAAGATTGAATGGGAAGAAGGAAAGCATACTATGCATAAGATTTTAAATGCGAATGAGATAATTAAGAGTCCTGGTATCCCTGATGATATCGATGTTGTAAAGGAGATTCATAGAAAAGGAATATCAGTAATATCTGAAGTGGAATTTGCATTTCGATATACTAAAGCAAGAATTGCAGCAATAACAGGAAGTAATGGGAAAACTACAACTACATTATTGTTGGGTCACATCCTTAAAAATGCAGATTATGATGTTCTGATTGCAGGAAATGTAGGTGTTGGCTTTGCTCTTTCTCTTGCAGAGAGGGATTATGACTTTATAGTACTTGAGTTAAGTAGCTTTCAGCTTGATGGAATTAAGAAATTCAGAAGTGATATAGCAATATTACTAAATATAAAGGCTGATCATCTAGATAGATATAATAATAGGTTAGAAGAATATGCAAGATCAAAGTTTAGGATTACAGAGAATCAAACTGAAAATGATGTATTGATATTTAATGCAGACGATACAATTATAGATAAGATAAGTACTAAAGCAAAAACACTTCCAATATCACTAATAAAAGAAATAGATGAGGGAGGTTATTTAAATGAAAACGAACTAATAATAAATATAAATAATAAAACTATGACAATTCAAGAACTAGCTCTTCAGGGAAAACATAATACCTTTAACTCTATGGCTGCTGGGATAGCTGCTAGAGTCTTTGATGTAAAAGATTCAGTTATTAGGAAATCAATGATTGATTTTCAGAATGTAGAACACAGATTAGAATATGTATTAACAGTACATGGGATAGATTTCATTAATGATTCAAAAGCAACGAATGTGAATGCTTGTTGGTTTGCACTTGAAAGCATGCAAAAAGAAACAGTTTGGATTGTTGGTGGTGTTGACAAAGGAAATGATTACTCTGAATTATATGATATGGTAAGAGATAAGGTAAAGGCAATTATTTGTTTAGGAGAGAATAATCAAAATATCATTAGTGCTTTTAAAGGAAAGGTTGAGACTATTGTTCAGGCTTCATCAATGGATGAGGCGGTTAACCAGTCGTATAGTTTAGCGGATAAAGGAGATGTTGTTCTTTTATCTCCAGCATGTGCAAGTTTTGATTTGTTTTCTAATTATGAAGATAGAGGTTTTCAATTCAAAAATGCAGTTAGGATTCTTTAAATGCATCATATTTTTGAAAATATTAAGCTGAGGGGGGATAAAACCATCTGGATTATAGTTTTTTTATTGTCATTGTTTTCTGTGATGGTAGTATATTCTGCTGCAGGTTGGGTCGATTTAACACAACATATCTTTAAATTATCATTAGGTTTAATTTGCATGTACATAGTGCATTTGATTCCTTTTAAGTATTTTTCAAAATTAGGTCAATTAGGGTATTTTACATCTTTAGTTTTATTGATCTTAGTTTTGTTGATAGGGGTTACAATAAATGGGGCTTCAAGGTGGATTGAATTAGCAGGACTCCGATTTCAACCTTCTGATGTAGCAAAACTTACAGTGATCTTATTTATGGCTCGTCAAATAAGTATTAATAGAGAGAATTTAGATAGATTTAAAGAGTTTGCATGGTATATTTTATTCCCTTTGCTTATAGTTTGTGTTTTGATTTTACCAAATAATTTCTCTACTTCAGCACTCGTCTTTATCAATGGCATTGTTCTGATGTTTATTGGTAGAGTAAAAATAGCTTTTATTACAAAAGTACTTGCGTTATCTTTTTTAGTGTCAGGTGTTATTTATGCAGCAACAAAATATACATCTTTTGGAGAAAGGGTCATCCCTCGCTCTGAAACTTGGGTTAGTAGGATTGACAGCTATTTTGTAGAAGTAGATGAGGTAGATAAAGATTATCAGCAAATGCAAGCATTAGTTGCAATACAGAATGGTGGTATTAAAGGAGTCGGTCCTGGGAAAAGTACACAAAGAAGTATTTTACCTTACTCTGAGTCTGATTTTATTTATGCTATTATTTTAGAAGAATATGGTTTACTTGGTGGCGTTGTTGCAATTCTGCTATATCTTATATTACTCTTTAGAGCTGTTCGAATTTCATTAAAGGTTAATAGTATCTTTGGAAGCTTGATAGTTGTTGGGCTCATATTTTCTTTAGTTTTTCAGGCATTAATAAACATGTTAGTGTCTGTAGAAATCTTTCCGGTAACAGGACAGACACTTCCCTTGATAAGTATGGGGGGTACCTCAATAGTGTTTACATGTATTTCTATAGGTATTGTATTAAGTGTTAGTAGAAACTCATTAATGGGAGAATATGAAAAATCTTAAAGTTATTATTAGTGGAGGTGGTACAGGCGGGCATATTTTCCCGGCAATTGCAATTGCTAATGCTATAGAAAGCCAAGTAAAAGCTGTTGAATTCTTGTTTGTTGGTGCAGAAGACAGGATGGAAATGGATAAAGTTCCAGCTGCTGGATATAAGATTGTAGGACTTTGGATTAGTGGACTGCAAAGAAAAATAGATAGTAGGAATCTTGCCTTCCCTTTTAAGCTTATTCATAGTATATGGAGATCAAAGAAGATTATAAAACAATTTAATCCTGATTTAGTTATTGGAACAGGTGGATATGCTAGCGCTCCAGTGATTTATGTTGCTGCAAAAAGAGGGATTCCTTCACTTATTCAAGAGCAAAACTCTTACCCTGGAATTACAAATAAGATTTTAGCTAAATATGTTCAGAAGATTTGTGTAGCTTATGATAAAATGGAACGCTTTTTTCCATCTGAGAAATTGATCTTAACAGGCAATCCAATTCGTAAAGATATTTTAGGTTTTGATATTCAAAATAAAAATGCTCAGAATTACTTTGAAATTAATAAAAATAAACAAACAGTATTGGTGGTTGGTGGTAGCTTGGGTGCTTTAACAATAAATAAAGCAATTGCTGAGAATATTAATAGAATTGAAAGTATCGGTATTAATTTAATATGGCAGACAGGAGCTTCTTTTTACGACAAGGCTCAGCAATACCTTGCAGATATAGACGTAAAAGGGGTTAATGCTTATGCCTTTATAAAAGAAATGGACTTAGCATATGCCTCTGCAGATATTATTATATCAAGAGCAGGAGCTATTGCTATTTCTGAACTTTGCTGTGTTGGGAAGCCCCTGATCTTAGTTCCTTCTCCAAATGTTTCAGAAAATCATCAATTTAAAAATGCACAATCTTTGGTTAATAAGAATGCGGCAATACTTGTGGAGGATGCTAATGCAAATCGTAAACTTGTAGATACTCTTGAAGATTTGATTAAAAATAAAGATTTGAAAAGATCTTTAAGTAGTAACATTAAAAAGATAGCAGTTGTTGATGCAGCAGAAAGGATTGCAAAAATAGCATTGGATTTAGTAAAATGAGCTTAGATTTATATAAAAATATTTACTTGATCGGTATAGGTGGCATTGGAATGAGTGCTCTGGCACGTTATTTTAATGCTAGAGGCTGTTTAGTTTATGGATATGATAAATTAGAATCTGATTTGTGTAAAGAATTAGAGAATGAAGGAATAAATATTCATTATTCTGATCTAGTAAACGATATGCCTGAACAAATAAGGAATACAGAATCTAATAATATTTTGGTGATTTATACTCCTGCTATTCCTATTGAGAATAAAATCTTTTCCTACTTTATTGAAAAAAGATTTAATGTCTATAAACGATCTGAAGTTCTTGGTATGATTAGTAGGAAATTATTTACAATTGCAGTTGCAGGAACTCATGGTAAAACAACAACCTCAACAATACTTGCTCATATCCTGCAGAATTCAGGAAAAGAAATAACGGCATTTTTAGGAGGTATTAGTAGGAACTACAATACCAACTTACTTTTAGCAGATAAAGCTAATATTTTAATTATTGAGGCTGATGAGTATGATAGATCCTTTTTGGAGCTAGAACCTGACATCGCAATTATTACATCTGTTGATGCTGATCATCTAGATGTATATAATAATAAAGATGATTTGCATCAGGCATTTATACAATTTGCTTCTCAGATAAAACAAAATGGGTTGTTATTAGTTGAGGACTCAATTGATATTGATCTGCCAAAACCAGAGGGAGGCGTGAAATCCACTTATTCGGCTAATAATAAAGCAGATTATTTTGCTCGGAATGTGAAAATAAATGATGGGAGGATGTTATTTGATATGATAGTTTTAGATAGCATGAAAGGTATTCCATATGAAAGAAAGCAAGTAAATTTAGACTTGCGATTGCCAGGTATTCATAATGTGAGTAACTCTTTAGCTGCATCAGCAGTTTCTATTTATTTAGGTTTGTCGTATAATAATATTGCGCAAGGACTTTCTACATTTAAAGGAATAGTCAGAAGGTTTGATAAACATATCGAGACAAAAGAACTAGTGTATATTGATGATTATGCACATCATCCTAATGAAGTTAGCGCTACGATTACTGCGGCTAAACAATTGTATCCTTCAAGGGAGATAACTGTAGTGTTTCAGCCTCATTTATATACCAGAACTCAGCAATTTGCTAGTGAATTTGCACTTTCATTATCCAAGGCTGATAATTTAGTATTATTAGATATTTATCCTGCAAGAGAAGAGCCAATTATTGATGTTAATTCAGAGATGTTACTAGATCTCTGCAATAGCCCTAAGCAAGAGGTTTGTTCAAAACAAGAATTATTGTCAGTATTAAGATGTAAAGATATTGATGTTCTTTTAACATTAGGGGCGGGAGATATAGGAGATTTAGTTGAACCAATAAAACATATGTTAAATTAATGAGAAGAGTTCTTATCATATTTAAGTGGGTTTTGGTAACGTTTTTATTATTAGTTACATTGTCATTTACTAATGAGAGGCAAACTAAACAACTTCTTAACTTAAATAAGATTAGTATTGGAGTATCCGAGGAGGATTTTATCAATAAACAAATCATTTTAACTTATTTAGTTGCTAATAATATCAGTTTTGATAGTGTCTTAGTGAATGATTTTCAGATAGATGATATAGAGGAAATACTTCAGTTACACCCCGGAATACAGGATGCAGAGGTATATTCTAATCAAAAGGGCGATGTCAATATACTTGTCGAGCAAAAGAAAGCAATTGTAAGGGTAAAAAGTAATTTTGATGATTGTTATCTAGATAAGTTTGGAGAACGAATGGATTTGTCAGAGAATTATACCCCATGCTTACTAGTAGCTACAGGTAAAATATCAAGTAATAATTATAAAGAAATTGTTGCATTTGTCAATGAAATTAATAAATCAGATTTCTGGAAATCACAATTAACCCAGCTTCATTATCATGATGATGATGATATAATATTAATTCCTCGAGTAGGAAAGCATAAAATACATGTTGGGGGGTTGGACAATATAAAAGAAAAGTTAGATCATTTATACCAGCTCTATAATGTAGCATTACCAGTAAAAGGATGGCAAACTTATTCTGATATTAACTTAAAGTATAAGAATCAAATTATTTGTACAAAAAAATAAAATGATGGAAGAAAACATACAACAACTGCCTAAAGGATCCTTCATGGTTGGTCTTGATATTGGAACTACCAAGATATCCGTAATGATAGGAAGAAAAAACGAATATGGAAAGTTAGAAATTCTTGGGACAGGCAAGGCTATATCTAATGGAGTATCTAGAGGTATTGTTGCAAATATAGATAAAACAGTTGCTTCAATAGTTGATGCAGTAGATCAGGCAGAGAAAAAGTCAGGTATTAAGATAAAAGATGTGTTTGTTGGCGTTGCTGGTCAGCATATAAAAAGCTTGCAACACAGAGGTGAAATAGTTCGAGATAATATTGATGTTGAAATAGGCAAAGCAGATATTGATAAATTAAAATCCAATATGTTTAAATTGATTACTATCCCTGGCGAGGAAGTAATTCATGTTATTCCTCAAGAATATACAGTTGACGGTGAAGATGGTATCGAAGATCCTAAAGGTATGGCTGGGGTAAAATTAGAGGCTAATTTTCATGTTATTACAGCTCAAGTTGGTGCTGTTCGAAATATTATGAGATGCGTTGAGAAATCAGGGTTAAAAACAAAGGATCTAGTGTTGGAGCCATTTGCTTCAGCAGTTGCAACCTTAGATGCAGATGAATTAAGGGAGGGGGTAGCTTTAGTAGATATTGGAGGAGGAACTACTGATGTTGCTATATTTTTAGGAAATATTATTAGGCATACGGCTGTCATTCCTTTTGGAGGAAATGTAATTACAAAAGATATTAAAACTGGATTAGAGATATTAGAAAAGCAAGCTGAGCTTTTAAAAATCAAGTTTGGTTCTGCCATGTATACTGATGATCAAGAGAATGTAATGGTTTCTATTCCAGGATTAAGAGGAAGGCCTCCAAAAGAAATAGCGGTAAAAACCTTATCTGAGATTATTGGAGCTAGGTATAAAGAAATTATTGATCTTGTATATCATGAAATTAAAGTTTCTGGCTATGAGAATAAATTGATGACTGGAATTGTAATAACTGGAGGAGGTTCTCAGATTAGAAATTTAAAACAATTAGTTGCTTATGTCACCGGTAAAGAAACTAGGATAGGGTACCCTAATGAATATTTGGGTGCTGAATCCAAAGACTTAGTTGTTAGCCCAATGTATTCAACAGGTGTAGGTTTGGTCCTAAAGGGCTTTGAGTATATAGAACAGTATCCTGAGCAATTTGAAGCGGTAGAGGTTGATAAGACTATTAATGATAATGAAGAATCAACCAACGAAATTAGTTTAGTAGAAAGAATAACAGGCTGGTTTGTTGATGAGGATGTAGATTAAGATAACGAATATTAATTATAAAATTAAAAAAAGAAAATTATGAGCGCAATTGACTTAGGAATGGATTTCCAGATGCCAAAAAATCAATCATCTCAAATAAAGGTTTTGGGTATTGGAGGAGGAGGTAGTAATGCCGTAAATTACATGTACATAAATGGAATAAAAGGTGTTGATTTTGTTATATGCAATACTGATAATCAAGCATTAGAAGCTAGTCCTGTGCCAGTTAAGATTCAGTTAGGGCAGGATTTAACTGAAGGTCTTGGTGCAGGAGCTAATCCTGAGATCGGAAAAAAGGCTGCTGAAGAAAGTGCAGATAGGATAATAGAATTACTTGATGCAAATACTAAGATGTTATTTCTAACAGCAGGTATGGGAGGGGGGACAGGTACTGGAGCAGCTCCTGTAATTGCTGAAATCGCTAAAGAAAAAGGTATTCTTACAGTTGGAGTTGTTACTATACCTTTTGGTACTGAAGGAGGCTATAGAAGGCAATATGCTGATGCTGGTATTACAGAATTAAAGAAGTATGTTGATACACTCTTAGTAATAAATAATGATAAGTTAATTGAGGTGTATGGTGATCTTACTTTTACTGATGCATTTGCAAAAGCTAATGAGGTATTAAATACAGCTACAAAAGGAATTGCAGAGGTTATTTCAGAACACTTACTGGTAAATATTGATCTTAATGACGCAAGAAAAGTACTAGAAAATAGCGGAACTGCTGTTATGGGACAGTCGAAGGTTGAAGGTGATAACAGAGCAATTGAGGCTGTTACTCAGGCTTTAGACTCACCACTTTTAAATGATAACGATATTACTGGCGCTCAGCAAGTATTGTTAAAAATTGTAACTGGTGATGGTGATGGTGAGATTAAGATGTCAGAACTTGGAAAGATAAAGAATAAAATACAAGAAGTTGCTGGAGCAAATGTTAATATTATTGAGGGGATTGGTATTGATCCTGAATTAGGAATGGCGATTAGTGTTACCGTGATTGCTACAGGATTTCAAGAAAGAAGAAGACCAAAAGGGCCTACTACTGTGACATTATCTGAAGATAATTTTGACACAATGACCACTGATGAGATAGAACCTACTGATACTCTTAATAAAGACAAGTCAGCTATAGATGAGTCTAGACAACAGACTTTATTGTTAGATGAAGAGATTGATTTTGAGATCCCTGAAATAGAGATCCCTGAATCAGTTGAGGAGGAAATTGATACAGTTGTTGAATCAGAGAATGTTTCAAAAAAGATTGTTTTTGATTTAGGTGGTGATGATGAGTCTATCACGCAGGAAGAATCTCTTAATGAAACAATTATATCAAATATGCCAGAAGAGGAGCCAAATATTTCTGAAAAATTAGTTGTTCCAGATATTGAAAATGAAGAAGAGGTAGTTGAGCCAACATTAAATACTTTTGAGTCTGCATCAGTTAATTCTGAGGTTATGAAAGTTGAATCTAGGGAAAGAGAAAATAGATTGAGAACTATATCGCTTCAATTACGGACTCCTTCAGGATTAACTTCATTAGAAGATGTGCCTGCATATAAGAGAGATAATATCGATACTGAACAGCCAACTCATTCATCTGAAAGTGAAGTTTCTTCTTATACTTTAGCTAACGGTAATAATAATACCACTGAACTAAAACAAAACAATTCTTTCCTTCATGATAATGTGGACTAGTTAATCAAGTGTTCTTATGATGAAACTTTGAAAACTATATTTATAAGGTATTTTCTAGTTTCGGTTTTATTATTCTGAACCCATTTAAAAGCGCCTCTGATAATCTATCAACATGCGTTTGGTCTAGATTTGTCGAGAACATACAAGCACAAGTATTGATCATGAGTATGTTCTCTTTTAAAAATAAATAATCAAGTAACTCATTAATAATTACTTTGACCTCCTTTCCTTGGTAAGCTTCTCGGTATGTTCTCGGTTTATTTTTATTAAGATGTACTCTAAACATGGATCCAGCTCCAGTAACACAAGCTGGTATTTCTGCTAAATTAATTGCTTCTTCAATTTGTTCTATTGCTTTTTTTGTAAGCTTATTTAAATTTAAAACAGCTTGCTTATCAAACAAGCTCATTGCTGTATAGCCAGCAGTTATCGATATAGGGTTTGCAGAGAAAGTCCCTGAATGTGGATGTTTAATATTCGTCTCCCTAGGGTCAAGAACTTGCATTATCTCAGCTTTACCAGCTAGAGCTCCAATAGGAAATCCTCCTCCAATAATTTTCCCTAATGCTGTTAGGTCTGGGTCTACATTATAATTTTCTTGTGCTCCAGAATAGTTGACCCTGTATGTTACTACCTCATCAAACGCTAAGACTGCATTATTTTTTCTTGTCCATTTATAAATAGCCTCAATATATTCTTTTTTTGCTGGTATAAGTCCTACTCTGTGAGGAACAAGATCAATCAAGACACACGCAATTTGATCAGCATTCTGATTTAATAGAGCAAGCGTTCTTTCAGTATCATTGTATGGAAAAATAACCATGTCATTTAGAATGCCATCAGGAGTTTCTTCTACAACAGGAACAGGGTTTGGATTGTTAATATCTCCCCAGTTTGTAGGGTCTGAATTTTGACTTATTTCAGCATAGTCGTATGTCCCATGGTAAGAGCCTTCTGCTTTTGCAATTTTATGCTTGCCGGTATAAACTCTAGCTGTTTTTATCATTGTCATTACAGCTTCAGTTCCAGAGTTCATAAATCGGATATTTTCAAAAGCTCTTGTTCTATTATTTAGCAGTTCAGCAAAACTAACTTCTATCTCTGAACCCATTGCAAATGCTGATCCTCTTTTTAATTGCTTTGTAACGGCTTCAACTATTTTAGGGTGAGAATGTCCATGAATCAAAGAAGCCATATTATTAGCAAAATCAAGCCTCTGACAACCATCAATATCTGTTATGTAACTTCCGTTAGCAGTTGATACGTAAAAAGGGTGAGGTTTACGAAAAATAGTATTTCTACTAACTCCACCTGTTAATACTTTGATTGCTCTTTCATATATTTTCTCGCTTTTTTTAGTTGTTTTATTTTTTTCAGTACTCATAATTTATTCTCATTTTTCTTGTATTTAAATAAGCAAGCTTCAGTATGTTCTTGTACAAAATTAAAATCTACATTTGGAGCTAATTAATAGATTATTTCTGTAATAAACAAGCTTAAAGAGGTTACTATTATCAACAAATTGTTAAATTTAGTATGAATTTGATAAGATCTAAAAAGATCTGGGGTTTAGAATAAAAAAGTCCCTAACATTAGTAGGGACTTTTTCTAAATATATAAGTAATTCTTTTTACATCATTCCTGGCATACCACCACCACCCATAGGAGGCATAGGAGGTGTTTCTTCAGGGATTTCAGAAATAACACATTCAGTAGTTAGTATCATTCCAGCTACTGAAGCTGCATTCTCAATAGCAACTCGAACAACTTTAGCTGGATCAATTACTCCTGCTTTATAAAGTCCTTCAAATTTATCTGTTTTAGCATTAAATCCAAAGTCAGCTTTCCCATCAAGTACTTTAGCTACAATAACTGACCCTTCCATTCCTGCATTTTCAACTATTTGCCTTAAAGGTTCTTCAACAGCTCTTGTAATAATATTAATTCCTGTTTGCTCATCATCATTATCACCCTTAAGTTTACTTAGCTTCTCGGCAGCACGGACAATAGCAACACCACCACCAGGGACAATACCCTCCTCAATAGCAGCTCGGGTTGCAGATAAGGCATCATCTACTCTATCTTTTTTTTCCTTCATTTCAACTTCTGTAGGGGCCCCAACATAAAGTACAGCAACACCCCCAGCTAATTTAGCTAATCGTTCTTGTAATTTCTCTTTATCATAATCAGAAGAAGTGCTTTCTATTTGTGCTTTTATTTGATTAACTCTTGCTTTTATTGTTTCACTCTTTCCAGCTCCATTTACAATAATAGTATTATCCTTATCAATTGTAATTTTTTCAGCGGTACCTAACATGTCAATTGTAGCAGTTTCTAATTGAAACCCTCTTTCTTCTGATATTACAGTACCTCCACTTAGGATGGCTATATCCTCGAGCATAGCCTTTCTTCTATCACCAAATCCAGGAGCTTTAACGGCCGCAACTTTTAATGCACCACGAATTTTATTTACAACAAGTGTTGAAAGTGCTTCGCCATCTACATCCTCAGCAATAATCATAAGAGGCTTTCCTTCTTTTGCTGTTTGCTCAAGAATCGGCAATAAGTCTTTCATTGCAGAGATCTTCTTGTCGTATATTAGTATATAAGGATTCTCTAAATTACTTTCCATTTTATTAGAGTCAGTGATAAAATAAGGTGATAAATAGCCTCTGTCAAATTGCATGCCCTCTACGACTTCAACATGGGTGTTAGTTCCTTTAGCTTCTTCTACTGTAATAACTCCTTCTGTTTTTACTTTTTTCATCGCTTCAGCAATAAGAGATCCAATGACATTATCATTATTAGCTGATATTGATGCAACTTGCTCAATCTTATCATAGGAGTTCCCAACCACTTTGGATTGTTTCTCGATATCCTTAATAATTACTTCCACTGCTTTATCAATACCTCTTTTCAAATCCATAGGATTAGCTCCAGCAGCAACGTTCTTAAGCCCAGCAGTTATAATGGCTTGAGCCAATACTGTTGCTGTAGTTGTTCCGTCTCCTGCTAAATCGTTAGTGTTTGAAGCTACTTCTTTTACCATCTGAGCCCCCATATTCTCAATTGCATCTTCTAGATCGATCTCTTTTGCTACAGAGACACCATCTTTCGTAATTGTAGGGCCACCAAAACTTTTGCTAATTACTACATTTCTTCCTTTCGGTCCTAATGTCACTTTTACCGCATTAGCTAGAGCATCTACACCTTTTTTGAGTGCATCTCTTCCTTCTGTGTCAAATGTTATGTTTTTTGCCATGTTATTTTATTTTATAATTGCTAATATATCAGACTCTTTCATAATCATATAGTCTTCTCCATTATATCTTAGTTCAGTTCCTGCATATTTTCCATAAAGGATATTGTCACCAACTTTTACGGTAATAGGGTTCTCTTTTGTCCCTTTTCCTACTGCTATAACAGTTCCTTTTTGTGGTTTTTCTTGAGCTGTATCTGGTATAATAATCCCAGATGCTGTTGTTGTTTCTGCTTCAGCTTGTTGTATGATAACTCTATCTGCTAAAGGTGTAATATTAATTCTTGCCATTTTTTATTTTTTTATTTTAAATATTCTATTTGCATAAAGTATGCCAGAGCTTCTCTTATTGAAAATAACTGAAATTTTGTCAGAATAATATCTTAAGAAGACTTTTTTATTACTATTCATCAATTGGAGCTGTAGGTAGATTTGGTATTACAGCATCATCAATTTGTTCTTGTGCTTTTATTTCTGTTGATTCTTCCAACGTGTTTCTTGGTATAGCAAAGTTAGAAGCTAATGAGAGAGCAATTAGAGTAATTGCTAAGGTCCAAGTTGCTTTTTCAAGAAAATCAGTAGTTTTCTTAGCTCCCATAATCTGATTCCCTGCTCCGCCCCCGAAAGATGAAGATAGCCCACCTCCCTTAGGATTCTGAACTAAAACAACTAGTACTAAAAGTACAGAAGTAATAATGATAAGTATTGCAAAAACAGTATACATATTATTTATTATTTAATTTATTTATTAATTGAATTTGGTCTGCAAAGAAACTACTTTTTTCTGGATATTTCAAGATTAATTTATTATAAGCTAAAATAGCTTTGTTGTAATGTCCTTGCTCTAGGTAAACTCTTGCTAAAGTAGGAGTTACTAAATTATCATTCTCAATTAAACTTTCTTTTGCAATATCTACCGGTTTAAAGAATCTCTCTTTTTTTGGTTTGCTTATACTTATGTTCCTGTCAATAAAGTTATCTATTAGGTTTTTTCTTTTTGGGTCTTTATTTCTGTCAATTTTTTTTATATTAGATAAAACTAACCATTCTGAAAAAGAGTGCATTTCATCTTCATGAAATTCTAATGGGGTTCCGATTTTAAGAGATTGTTCGATCTCTCTGTCTTCTTTATAGGGCTCTGTTCTTTCTTCTTGATTTTTATCAAGTGTAATTAAGTTAAATAGCTTTTGTCTGTCAATAGAGTAAGAGGCGGCTTTCTTCAGTTGTCTATTATATCTAACACTCTTAATATTTAAAAGTCCTTTAGCTAGTAATAGCTGCCCAGTTTGGAAGTAAGGGTGCTCAGCAAGTAATTTATCTAATTCAGAAATATCTGAACTGCTAATTAGTCTAGGTTTTTGAATAAGAGAAAATATTTTTTTAGAGTCCATTACCAGTTGACAAATGCTTTATTAAATATATCTTCAATTAATTCTTTTGTAATTTCTTCAATCAAGATTTCTTCTACATCAGCTAAGTTCTCTGAACTATCAAAATCACGATATCGATTAAATAAGCTTTCAAAATTTTTTTCATTATCAATACTATTATTATATTTAATCTTTACTCCTATTGTAAGTCTATTCTGAGCAGCGCTTTCATTTGCTTTTATTGCCATTGGTTTTATCTGGTATTTAGTTATCTGCCCACTAAAAGAAAGATCCCCTTGATTCTCTGTTAGATCAAGGCTAGTTTGTGCTAAGAAAATATCTTTTAGGCCCTCAGTGATTATTTGGTTTAATGATGCTGGTGTATTTCCTGCTTTTGTAGTAATATATTCTACTGAAACTGTTTTTGCATCAGCAGGGATAGATGCTCCTGTGAAAGAGTATATTCCACATGAAACAAGGACGATATTTATTCCAATTATGTAAATTATATTTCTCATTTATAGTCCAAATTCTTTTAGTTTTCTATACAAGGTTCTCTCCGATATTCCTAGCTCTGCAGCTGCATCTTTTCTTTTCCCTTTATGTTTTGTTAATGATTTCTCAATTAATCTTTTCTCTTGCTGAAATAATGATAGTGACTCTTCAACTTCAATAGTTTTTGGTTCGTTTTGATGCTCTAGAGGAGTTTCGGTATAATCTTTTTCATGAAAAATAGTAGGATTTATTGATTGCATAATATCAGTATTTCCTTCTTTTTTTATCAAATCAAAAGTAATCTTTTTTAGTTCTGTTAGGTCTCTTTTCATATCAAACAGAACCTTATATAAGATTTCTCTCTCTGATAAATCAGCTTTATTTTCATCTTTATATTTGACAAGGCTGCTATTCTTAATATTAGGTAATTGCTCTTGTAGTTTATTAGAATCGATCATTCTTTCTTGCTCTATAACAGATAATTGTGCGACAAAGTTTCTTAATTGCCTAATATTTCCTGGCCAATTATAATTTTTAAGGACCTCAACTGCATCATTAGTTAGTCTTACGGGTGGTGTGTTATATTGGTCCGCGAAATCAGCAGAGAATTTTCTAAATAGTAAATTGATATCATCTCCTCTGTCTCTAAGAGCTGGAAGGTTAATACTGATAGTATTCAGTCGATAGTAAAGGTCTTCTCTGAATTTTCCTTTCTTTACTGCTTCAGGAAGATTTACATTTGTAGCGGCAATAATTCTGACATTAATTTTCTGAGCTATTGAAGATCCAACCTTTATAATTTCTCCATTTTCTAATACACGTAATAATCTGGCTTGTGATGCAATTGGTAGTTCTCCAACCTCATCTAAGAAGATTGTTCCTTCATTAGCCGATTCGAAATATCCTTTTCTGCTGTCATGAGCTCCTGTGAATGATCCTTTTTCATGCCCAAAAAGCTCACTATCGATAGTTCCTTCAGGTATTGCTCCACAGTTTACTGCAATATAGGGGTTATGCTTTCTTTTGCTGTTTTGATGAATAATTTTAGGGATACTTTCTTTTCCGGTTCCACTTTCACCAACAACCAAAATGGATATATCAGTAGGAGCTACTTGTAATGAAACATCAATTGCTCTTTCAATTCCTGGACTATTTCCTATTATTCCAAATTTTTGTTTTGCTTGTTTTGAATTCATGACTAAATTACTTTACCTATTAATGTCGCAGAAGTGCATTTCTCAATTTTTACCATTACATACTCTCCTAAATGATAATCTCCTCTCTCAAAGATTACTGTTGAGTTATAAGTGGTCCTTCCGTATAAATGCATGTTAGATTTTTTAGAAACCCCTTCGATAAGAACTTCATAAGTTTTTCCTATTTTTTCTTTCATATGTAATAGAGAATGTTTTTGTTGCTTGTCAATTATTTCTGATAATCGTCTTTGTTTTATTTCTTCAGGAATATCATCTTCTATTCTTGCGGCAGGAGTATTAGGTCTTTCGGAATACTTAAACATATAACCGTAGTCATATTTTACATAATCCATTAATGATAATGTTTCTGCATGTTCTGCTTCAGTTTCAGAACAAAATCCAGTAATTATATCCATTGAAATAGCACAATCTGGGATCCGCTGCTTTATATTATCAATTAAAGCTATGTATTGATCTCTATTATAGCCTCTTTTCATAAGTTTTAAGATTCTAGTACTTCCAGATTGTACAGGAAGATGGATGTAATTACAAATATTATTATATTTAGCCATCGTCTCAATTACATCTATACTCATGTCTTGAGGGTTTGATGTTGAGAATCTGATTCTTAGAAGCGGGTTAGCTTTTGCAATTATATCTAGTAGATTTGCGAATTTAGTGCAATTTAATTGATTTTCTTTTGAAGCATTTTTAAAATTTTTCTTTGCGCCTCCTCCATACCAAAGATAGGAATCTACATTTTGCCCTAGAAGTGTAACTTCTCTATATCCATCATTGAATAGATCTGTGCACTCTTTTAGAATACTGTCAGGGTCCCTGCTTCTTTCTCTTCCTCTAGTAAATGGTACAACACAAAAAGAACACATATTGTCGCATCCTCTTGTGATTGAGACAAATGCAGTTACTCCATTTCCTCCTATTCTGACAGGGGTAACATCAGCATATGTCTCTTCTAATGATAGAATAACATTTATTGCCTTCTTTCCATCTTTTACTTCTCTTATTAAATTAGGCAAATCTCTATATGCGTCTGGGCCTACAACAATATCAACCAGTTTTTCTTCTTCTAGGAATTTCTCTTTTAATCTTTCAGCCATGCATCCTAAAACTCCTACTAACATTTTTGGGTTCTTATCTCTTTTAATGGAGTTGTAGAACTCTAATCTTTTTCGTACTGTTAATTCTGCTTTTTCACGAATAGAGCAGGTATTCACAAATACAATATCAGCTGCAATTATATTTTGAGTTGTGGAGAACCCTTCTTTTTTTAATATTGAAGCAACTATTTCGCTGTCCGAGAAATTCATTTGGCAGCCATAGCTTTCAATATAAATTTTCTTAGTTGATTTTTTAGCTACAGGAATGTTCAAGATCTCACCTTGCTTGCTTTCATCAATTTCTTTTTTTAACAGTTCTTTGCTATTCATTGTTCTTAATATTATTTGCAAAAATAGTAAAAATATGACAATGTGTCAGTTATGGATTTACTTATATTATATATAATATAATTCAAATTGACAGTGATTTTGATTTTTTTTATTCAAAAAAAGTTCCTTTAATTTGCAGGAAATTTTGAAAAGTATTTTTTATGGCAAAGAATTTGGTAATTGTAGAGTCTCCTGCTAAAAAGAAGATTATTCAGGGATATCTTGGTAAAGATTATTTAGTTGAATCAAGTGTTGGGCATATTAGAGACCTACCAAAAAAAGGAGGTATGGGTATTGATGTTGAGAATGGTTTTCATCCTAACTATGTAATATCAGAAGATAAAAAAAAGGTAGTTAGCCATCTTAAAGTTGTTGCAAAAAAAGCTGAGACTGTTTGGCTTGCAACTGATGAGGATCGTGAGGGAGAGGCTATTGCTTGGCATTTAACAGAAGCCTTAAATCTAGATGCGAATTCTACTAAAAGAATTGTTTTTCATGAGATTACTAAAAAGGCAATTACCCGTGCAGTAGAAAACCCTAGAATATTAGATGCTAATTTGGTAAATGCACAGCAGGCTAGGCGTGTTTTGGATAGATTGGTTGGATTTGAGCTTTCACCGGTTCTTTGGAGAAAAGTAAAACAAGGCCTTTCTGCTGGTCGAGTACAATCAGTTGCGGTACGTTTAATTGTTGAGCGTGAGAATGAGATTGCTGAGTTCAAGCCAATATCATCTTATAAAGTAATAGCATTCTTTATTAATTCTGAGGGTAAGGTGCTAAAATCAGAGTTGCCACAACGATTTAAGAATAATTCTGAAGCGTATTCTTTTATGCAGAAGTGTAAGGATGCAACTTTCTCGGTTGAATCATTGGAAAAGAAACCAGCGAAGAAATCTCCAACCGCACCATTTACAACCTCTACTTTGCAGCAAGAAGCATCAAGAAAGCTTGGTTTTTCTGTTTCACAAACTATGATGGTTGCACAGAAGTTATATGAGGCAGGTAGAATTACTTATATGAGAACTGATAGTGTAAATTTATCAGAGGATGCATTGAATGCTGCAAAAAAAGAGATTACTAGTTTATATGGCGCTGAGTATGCCCAAAGAAGAGTATACACAAAGAAAGTAAAGGGTGCTCAGGAGGCACATGAAGCAATCCGTCCTTCTTATATGAATAATAAGACAGTTGATGGAGATAGTTCACATCAAAGGTTATATGATTTGATATGGAAAAGAACTATTTCGTCACAAATGGCTGATGCGCAATTTGACCGGACGACTGTAAAAATTAATATTTCAAATACTTCAGAGGAATTTGTAGCAAAAGGAGAGGTAATTACTTTTGAAGGGTTTATGAAAGTTTATTTAGAAGGTAAGGATGATGAAAATGAAGAGCAAAAGGGAATGCTTCCTCTCTTAGAAGTAGGTGAAACCTTAGCTCTTTCTGAAGCATCTGCGTTAGAGCAGTTTACAAGGCCTCCATCAAGGTATGCAGAAGCAAGTTTGGTAAAAAAGATGGAAGAGCTTGGTATTGGAAGACCTTCAACATATGCCGCTACAATTACAACGATTCAAAAAAGAGGATATATTGAGAAAGAAAACAAAGATGGTTTTGAGAGAATTTCTCAAATGATTGAATTGAAAAATGGAATCCTTAAAAGATTAGAAAAAACTTCTATTTCTGGTGCAGAGAGTAAAAAATTATTTCCTACTGATGTTGGTATTGTTGTAACAGATTTCCTTGTAGAGCATTTTTCAGACGTTATGCAATATAGTTTTACTGCATCTGTCGAGACAGAATTTGATGAAATTGCTGAGGGGAAGAAAGTCTGGAATGAAATGATTGCATCATTCTATGGTGGATTTAAAGAAAAAGTTGTTGATGTGATAGGAAATGTAGGCAAAGCATCAGGAGAGAAAGACTTAGGTTTTGATCCTGAAACAGGAACTAAGATAATTGCTCGTATTGGGCCTTTCGGTCCTATGGTCCAGATGGGAGAGAAGCAAGACGATGAGAATGCTCCAAAACCAAAGTTTGCTTCTTTAATTAAGGGGCAGACTCTCCAGTCTATTACACTAGAAGAAGCGCTTGATTTATTTAAGCTTCCTAGAAATGTTGGAGAGTGGGAAGGTAAAGAAATTGTTGCTTCTGTTGGTAGATTTGGGCCATACTTAAGATATGATGGGAAGTTTACATCAATAAAGAAAACAGATGAAGAAGATCCGTTAACAATATCGCTAGATAGATCTATAGAATTAATAAAAATTAAAATTCAAGCTGATAAGGATCGATTAATTGCTAATTTTGATGGCGATCCTTTGATTCAAGTTTTAAATGGAAGATATGGTCCTTTTGTTCAGGTATCTCCTGCTAAAGGGAAAAAGATAAACCTGAAAATTCCTAAAGGAGCTGACCCAAAAGATCTAACTAGAGAAGATTGTGTTAATTTATGGGAAAATAAAACAACTAATAAGTCAAAATGATGATAGAAATCCAATCTTATTTTAATCCAGTTAGTTTGGCACTTTATTCTGATAAAGATAGATGGGAAACTACTCAGATTGGCAGGAATGTTGATACGTATTTAGAGGGGCGGTTCCCAGAAGTTAGATTTGCTGAGATCGCTATTTTTAACGTGCCTGAATATGAGGGATCCAAAAATACTACTGTAGAAAATGATTGTAAGATTAGAGAGACATTTTATTCTTTTCATCATGATAATTTACCTAGAGTTGCTGATTTAGGTGTAATGCAATTAATGCCAAGCAGAAAAGAATCATTTAAAGTAATTCAAACTGTATGTGAGGTATTATTACAAGATGGAATAATTCCAATAATTATTGGTGGAGGACATGATGTAAGTTATGCTATATATAAGGCTTATGCAGCAATGGATAAATATATTACCTTGTCAGCTGTTGATAGTAAATTTGATGTAGGACTAGAGGATGATAATCTAGCATCTTTCTCACATTTAGGAAAGATGTTGGCGCATAAACCTAGCCATCTTTTTCATTATGTGAATTTGGCGTATCAATCTTATTTTGTTTCTGAAATGACAACTGATATGTTAAGGTCAATGAATTTTGATGTTATTAGGCTTGGCGATTTGAGGATGAATTTTCATGAAGTTGAGCCAATTATGCGGAATACGGATTTTTTGAGCTTTGATATATCGTCTATTCAGTATGCTTATGCATCAGCAAATGTTTATTCTTCACCAAATGGATTAACAGGAGAGGATTCTTGTAAGATTATGAGATATGCAGGTGTAAGTGATAAGGTTACAGCAGTTGGGCTATTTGAGTATAATCAAGGTATTGATACAGATAATCAAACGGCCTATTTATTAGCTCAGATGATTTGGTATTTTATTGACGGATATAAGATAAGGAAGAACGAGTTAAATCCGAATCTAAAGAATTGTGTTAAATATACGGTAGCTTTTGAAGATGGTAAGAATCAGATTACATTTTATAAGAGTCAAAGTAGTGGCAGATGGTGGATGGGGGTTCCTTATAAGAAATCGGGATCTAAAAAAGTGCTAAATTACTATATTGCATGTTCTTACCGTGATTATGAGATTGCTAATCAGGGTGATATTCCTGATAGATGGCTCAAAACTTATTATAAATTTCTGTAACTTAAACTCTTTGAGTTACAATCAATTAAAGATTATTTAGTTGAATAAAATGTAATATGCATATCTAGTTTTTGCAGAAAGTCTTAAAAATTGTTTATTTTAGCCCCAGATTTTTTTAGAGAGAATAATTAGATGAATAAAATATTGGTGTTATTGTTGAGTCTATTGCTAGTGATGGATGTCTTTGCTCAGCAAGATCCTCAGTTTAGCCAGAATATGTTTAATAAATTGGCTAATAACCCTGGATTTGCAGGTAGTAGGGGTAATGTTGCTACCTCTGTTTTACATAGGTCGCAGTGGATAGGTTTTGAAGGGTCTCCTTCAACTCAGAATTTTAGTATTGATGCAGAGATCCCTTTTTTAAATGGAGGCGTTGGATTGAATATTGTGAATGATAAAATAGCTCAATTTAGTAATCTAGGGCTGCAAGCTTCTTATGCTTATAGGACAGAGTTAGGTGTTGGTCAAATAGGTATGGGAATGTCTGTTGGTATGTTTCAGAGTAGTTCTGATGGAAACTTTAACCCTGCGTCTACTGGTGATAAAAAAATTCCTATGGGGACTGTTCAGGGGTCTAAATTAGATCTGGGTGGTGGAGTGTATTTTAATACTCAGGATATGTATATTGGGATTTCTTCTACGCACATGAATGAGCCAATTATAGATTGGAGTGATGGTAAACAATATCCTTTAAAAAGACATTATTTCTTAATTTCAGGGTATTATCATGAGATTAATCCTGTACTCTCTTTAAATCCTTCAATCTATTTAAAATCAGATGGGGCCACTAATCAATTAGATATTAATAGTAATATAATATATACAAATCAGAACAATAATCAGATGTGGGGTGGCGTTAGTTATAGGTTGGATGAGGGTTTAATATTGCTTGCAGGGATGGATATTAATGAAGATCTAAGGTTTGGTTTAGGTTATGATGTTACAATGGTTAACCCTATGGGGAATTCCTTAGAGTTCATGTTGGGTTATGACTTTAAGATAAAGACGAATAAAGCGATATCAAAATACAAGAATCCTAGATTCTTATAAAACAAGATTTTAACTCACTTAGGTGATAAAATAAATATGAATATGAAAAAAATAATTTTATTAGGCTCTGTAGTAGCTCTTTTGAGTTCTTGTGGAGGTTCTGGAGGTGGAGAATTAATAGGTGTTCAGAAAAGACAGGATTGGAATCCTACAGATCCTTATGGAATGGTGTTTATTCCACAAGGAAGTTTTAATATGGGCCCTTCAGATCAAGATGCTCCATTTGCTAATGTTTCTCAGTCAAAAACTGTTTCTGTAGGAGCGTTTTATATGGATGAGACAGAAATTACAAATAATGAGTATCGTCAGTTTACAAACTGGGTGAGAGATTCTTTGGCTCATGTAATACTAGGTGAAGCTGGAATTGAAGGTCATTTAATAGAGGAAGATAAGAATGGTAATTTTCTCGATCCTGCAAGAATTGATTGGAGTACAAGAATTAGGTGGAATGATAGTGAGGTTAGAGAGATACTTGAAGAGGAGATGTATTTACCACAACATGAAAGATTAGAGGGGAGAAGAGAGTTTGATACACGAAAGTATGTATATAAATACCAAGTGTTAGATATTGAAGCTGCTGCTGTAAAGGCAAGTAGAGAGAAGGGTGCTACAGGAGAAAGAGATAGGAGTGAGTTTTTATCTGAAATAGAGGTTAAGATTTATCCTGATACGTTAACATGGAATCATGATTATACGTATTCGTTTAATGACCCTTATACTAAAAATTATTTCTGGCATTCTGCTTTTGATGATTATCCTGTAGTAGGAGTAAATTGGAAGCAAGCCAATGCTTTTGCTCATTGGAGAACTAAAATGATGAATTCTTTCTTAAGAAAGATTAAGCAGCCAATATTACCTGACTTTAGATTACCTACAGAATCAGAATGGGAATATGCCTCAAGAGGAGGTTTAGATGCATCTCCATACCCTTGGGGAGGGCCTTATACTAGAAATCTCAAAGGTTGCTTTTTGGCAAACTTTAAGCCATTAAGAGGGAATTATACCGCTGATGGTGGTATAAAGGCAATAAAAACAGCTTCATATAATCCGAATGGATATGGACTGTATGATATGGCTGGAAATGTTGCTGAGTGGACTTCAAATGCCTTTGATGAATCTGCATTTTCATATTCACATGATATGAATATGGATTATCATTATAATGCAAAGGATGAAGATCATCCTGTCTTAAAAAGAAAATCAATTAGAGGAGGTTCTTGGAAAGATATAGCTTATTTTATACAAACAAGTACAAGAACATTTGAGTACCAGGACACGTCAAAATGTTATATAGGATTTAGATGTGCAGTTGACTTCCTTGGTAGAGATAAAAAAGATTTTGAATAATAATTAAATAAAAGAAAAAATTATGGGTTTTATAGATAGTTTAGAGAAAGTAACAGAAGCAAAGTGGTATAAATTGATGATGCCAAAACTATATGGCTGGGGTGCTGCGGTTGTAATTTTAGGAGCTTTATTTAAGATTGAACATTTGCCAGGCGCTTCATATATGTTAATGGCTGGACTAGGAATGGAAGCAATTATTTTCTTTTTCTCTGCTTTCGAAAAACCACACGTTGAGCCAGACTGGTCATTAGTATATCCAGAGCTTGCACACATGGAAGACCCTAATGCTGCTAAAAGACCAGCTCAGCAATTAGATGAAGCTTTGGCAAAAGCTAAGATTGATAATGAATTAGTTGAGAGCTTGAATGAAGGATTGAGGGCTTTTGGAGAGTCTGCAAAGCAATTGAATGAGACTGTTTCTGCTGCAGCAGGTATCTCTGAATATAATTCTCAGATTGAAGAAGGTGTTAAGAACATGAATGCACTTAACTCTTTATACGAACTACAGTTACAAACGTCTAATCAACAAATGGAAGCGACTACTATTTTCCTGCAGAACTTACAATCATCAGTTGAAGACTCTAAGAAATTTCAAGAGCAGGTGAGTAGTTTAGCAGATAACTTAGAACAATTGAATAAAGTATATGGAAACATGCTTAATGCAATGAATCCAAATAAATAATCATCTAAATTACTAACTAAAAAACACACAAATTATATGGCAGGAGGTAACTTGTCACCAAGACAAAGGATGATTAATATGATGTACTTAGTGCTTACAGCATTACTTGCACTAAATGTTTCAAAAGAAGTATTACAATCCTTTTTTGAAGTTAATAAAGGTATTGAGAGAACAACTAATAATTTTAACTTAAAGAATAGTGAGACATATTCTGCGTTTGATAATGCTGCAGAAAACAATCCAATAAAATATCAAGAAGTTAGAGATCAAGCTTATTCAGTAAAGAATAAGGTTGATGGTATTATTCTTTATATACAAGAAATGAAGTATGATTTAGTCAGTGCAGTTGATGGTCAAAAAGTATATTTAGGTAGTCCAAAAGATGTTCTAGATGCAGAAGGAGACCCTATAGAAGAGAAAGTAATAGAAGGTAAGAAATTTAATGAATTATCTAATGAACAAAAGTATCTTCCAATTGCTTATTTAAATAACAAGGATAATAGAGATAAATCAGGAGCTCTTTTTTATCCAAAGAACCTAGGTCTTAATAAGAAAAGAGCTTCAGTATTAAAGAAGCAGATCGAAGAATATAGAGATTTTTTAATTGACTTAGCAGATGGAAATCAAAATTTAATAGACAATATTAATTTAGTTTTTGATATGTCTAATAAAGGATCTGGAAAAAAATTACAAACTTGGGAACAATATAATTTTGTTGACATGCCATCTGTTGGTGCTTTAACAATTCTCTCAAAAATTCAGTCAGATCTTAGGAATATTGAGGCGGATATGATTAATCATTTAAAAAGAAATATTGATGCTAAGTCATTGAAATTTACCTCAGCTGAGGCAATTCAAATCCCAAAAACAAATTTTGTATTAAGAGGCGATTCTTTTAGAGCACAAATATTTATTACAGCAAAGAATGAGAATCAGAATCCAGATATATATGTTGGAGATTACGATAGTTTAGGAGGAGGAAGATATCAAATGGTAGGAGATTATGAGACTATAAAAGTTGTAAATGGGAAAGGGATGTTTGCAAAAAGAACAACTTCTGAAGGAAATAAAAAATGGGGAGGTTTAATTGCAATGAAAACAGAGACAGGAACAAAGATGTATCCTTTTAGTGGACGATATTTAGTTGCTGCTAAAACAGCTGTTGTTTCTCCTACTAAGATGAATATCCTTTATTTAGAAGTTGATAACCCATTAAAGATATCAGTCCCTGGCTATACGGCTGGTGAGATTTCTGCAGTTATTAATAATGGTAAGCTTTCAGCAGCTAAGAAGTCTTTAGGAGAGTATTCTGCCAGGCCTTCAAAAAAAGGCAAGGCTATCGTTACATTATATGCAAATGTTGATGGAAAACGCTCTAAAATGGGTGATATGGAATTTAGGGTAAAGGAGGTTCCTCCCCCTAAAGCAGAAGTAAGGTTTGCTACAGATGTAAAAGGAGAGCTCTTTATTGAAAAAATGAGAATGGTTGCTGCTGGCGGGCTCTCTGCAAAACTTAAAGATTTTGATTTTGACGGAGTAAGATATATGATCGTTTCATTTAAACTTACGGGAATGTATAAAGGAGAGCAACAGTATGATGTAGCTAAATCTCCTAAGTTCACAGATAAGATGGAAGGAATTATTAAAAATACTAAGGCAGGTAATACAATAACAATATCAAATATTAAAGCAAAAAGAGTTGACGCGAAGAATACAGGTGTTAGGTCTTTAGCATCAGTTGTTCTAACGATAAAATAAATAATTATGAAAAAAATAATATTATTATTTGTAGGTGTAACATTGTCTTTCAACAGTGTAAATGCACAAGACGTGCTTACTACAGAAGAAATGAATTCTGTATATAAGAAAGAAAAACATCACAATAAAAGAGTACAGCCATACGCTCCTTTACGACAGGCAGATGTTATGTGGTCTCGTAAGATATGGAGGGAAATTGATCTGCGTCAAAAAATTAATCATCCATTTTATTATCCAGAAAATGATGGTATTGCTCATACTATTGAAGATAGGAAAAGTTTAATAGATGTAATCTATTCTGCAATTAAAGAAGGAAGCATTACAGCTTATGGGAATGCTAGTATGGATGATGAGTTTAGAGAGCCAATGACGCCAGAGCAGATTAAAACTATTGGAGGAGCTAAAGAAACTATTGAAGAGTCTGTAAATTGGGATAAAGTGGCAGATGGCATGACTGAAGAGGAAGCATTGGAACGGAAGGTTATTAAAACAGAGTTTAACAGAAATACTGTTAAAAAATGGAGATTAAAAGAAGAGTGGTTTTTTGATAAACAAAGATCAGTAATGGATGTTAGAATTCTTGGAATTGCTCCTATGCAAGAAGACAAGGATGAGGTTACCGGTCAATTAACAGGTGGTTTCTCTCCATTATTCTGGGTTCATTTCCCTGAAGCCAGAGAGGTCCTGATTAATGCTGAGGTTTTTAATTTAGTAAAGAATGATGCAGAAAGAAGAACATATGATGATATCTTCTGGAAAAGAATGTTTGGTTCAACAATTATAAAGGAAGCAAGCGTTTCGGACAGAAAAGTTAATGAATATATGATTGGACTAGATGGATTATTAGAGGCCCAAAGAATTAAAGAAGAAATTTTTAATATTGAACATGACTTGTGGGAGTATTAATTTCTATTTATCAAGTTAAATAAAGCCCCTTTTGGGGCTTTTTTACTTTAATGACAAAAGAGAATAAAATAGCAATTATAGGTTTAGGTTATGTAGGCCTTCCTCTAGCTATTGCTTTTTCTAAGTATTATAAGGTTATAGGCTTTGATATTGACTCTAATAGAGTTCAGGAATTAAATAATGCTGTTGATTCCAATGGAGATATTAGTTTCCAGATAAATAATAATATAAAATTTACAGATCAAGAAAAGGATCTGGTTTTACCTAATGTTTATATTATTACTGTCCCAACACCTGTAACTGCTAATAATATTCCTGATTTATCCCTTGTAGAAAATGCAACAAATATGGTTGCGAATTATCTCAGAAAAGGAGATCTTGTTATTTATGAGTCAACTGTTTATCCTGGCGTTACAGAGGAAATATGCGTTCCTATTCTTGAAAAGGGTTCTGGGATGAAGTATAATGTTGATTTTTATTGTGGTTATAGTCCCGAACGGATTAGTCCTGGTAGTGGCAAATATAATTTACAGAATGTAGTTAAGATCACGTCTGGTTCAAATGATGATATTGCTCATGAAGTTGATCAGCTGTATAAAAAGGTGATAACAGCAGGAACATATAAAGCACCATCAATTAAAGTAGCTGAAGCTGCTAAAGTTGTAGAAAATACGCAGAGAGATGTGAATATTGCATTGATGAATGAATTAGCAATGATGTTTGATAAAATGCATATTGAGACTACAGAGGTTCTTAAAGCTGCTAAGACTAAGTGGAATTTTTTAGATTTTAGACCAGGTTTAGTAGGAGGGCATTGTATTGGTGTTGATCCTTATTATTTATTACATAAGTCTGAAGAAAGTGGATACAAACCAACGTTACTTTATTCGTCGAGAGAAATAAATAATAGTGTTGCTAGTTTTATTGTTAAAAAGACTATCGAATTAATGCTTGAGGCAGGTAAAATAATTAAAGGTTCATCGATCTTGTTATTAGGATATACATTTAAGGAAAATTGTGCAGATACTAGAAATACAAAAGTAAAAGATATTATCACTAGATTAGAATCTGTTTCATGTAATGTCTCAGTTTATGATCCTTATATTAATGCAACTAATGATAATAAATTTATATTAGATCCGTTAGATAGTGATAAAAAATATGATGCTATTATTGCTGCTGTAGCTCATGATGAATTTTTAACATATTCTATTGATGATTTTTGTTCATTATCAAAAGGAAAACTTGTATTTTTGGACCTTAAGGGGATTTACGCAGAATCTACCTGGAAACTATAAAGATATAATATGAATGAAGAATTAAATGTAAAAGAACTTTTTGCAAACTTTGTAAAGTTTAATATTAGAAATAAGAAAAGAATATTAATGTTTCTATTATTAGGATTTATGAGTGTTGTTGTATATCAGAAGTTTAAGATTCCTTATTATGAAACAAAAGCAATTTGCAGCTCAGGTATTTCAGAGTATGAAAGACAAGAACAGGTTGATGATTTAAGCCAAAGAACTGCAATTGATTTAATTAATCACCTTCAGATAAATGTTGAGAACAAAGATTATGGTCAGCTTGCTGTATTATTAAATATTGACACTATAGTTGCTGAGAAGATAAAAAAGATAGAGGCTATACAATTGTATCAGCAAGATAAGAATGAGAAGTTTTATGCATTAAATAAATTTGAGATTCTTTTAATTTTATATGATAATAAAGTTACAGATGAGATCAAACATGGTTTAATTGATTATTTTGGGAATAATAAATATGTTTTAGATTATTATACAGCATATAAACATACTTGTGATAATTTAATTAATGATATTAATGAAGAAATAACAGTATTAAATCAAATTAGGAAAGAAACACTGAATAGTAGCATTACAGTTGGTTCATCTAATACTGTAACAGGGAAGAGTAGAAAATTAAGTAATGAGATAATAGCACTATCGTATTTGAGAGAAGAGATAATGATAAATATGCAATTACTTAAGCCTCTCTCTTTTGTTCAGGAATTTGCACAAGTAAATCAGAAAGAAGATGAGATTTTTTCATGGGGATTATTAAGTCTCTTTATTAGTTATATTATAGCGAATATTGTTTCAATAGTCTTAGAGGTTAGATAATATTAATATGAGAGTAGCAATAGTAGGTTCAGGATATGTTGGATTGGTGGCAGCAGCTTGCTTAGCAGAAATGGGTAATAATGTTATTTGTGTTGATATTGATGAGATAAAAATAGCTAAACTTAAAAAAGGTATTATACCAATTTATGAGCCTGGTCTTTCAGAATTAGTTTTAGAGAATAAGAAAAAAGGCAGCTTAGACTTTACAATTAATATTAATGAATCCTTAGAATTAGCTGAAATTGTTTTTATTGCTGTTGGAACTCCTATGGGAGATGATGGATCTGCTGATTTAAAATATGTTTTAGAAGTTGCAAAATCAATTGGAGAGAATATGCAGCATCATTTAATTGTTGTTGATAAATCTACGGTTCCTATAGGTACGGCAGATAACGTTAGAGATACTATTCAAGGTGCTTTAAATAGAAGAGAGTCAGATTTGACATTTGATGTTGTTTCGAACCCTGAGTTTTTAAAGGAGGGATCCGCAATTAATGACTTTATGCACCCTGATAGAGTTGTTGTTGGAACTAATAATGATAAATCTATGCAGATTATGAAAGATTTATATGCTCCTTTTACTGTTAGTAGCGATAGATTTATTGGTATGGATATTAGGTCAGCAGAAATGACGAAATATGCTGCTAATGCGATGCTTGCTACTAAAATTTCATTTATAAATGAAATTGCTAATATATGTGAACATATTGGAGCAGATGTAAATCAAGTCCGAAAAGGAATTGGAAGTGATAAAAGGATCGGATATAAATTTATATATCCTGGCTGTGGTTATGGAGGGAGTTGCTTCCCTAAAGATGTTCAAGCTTTAATAAATATTGCAAAGGGAGAAGGGTATAGCCCTGATTTATTAGATGCAGTTGAGAAAGTTAATAATATACAGAAAGAGGTTTTGTTTTCAAAGTTAAAAGAGAACATTGGGTCTTCATTTAAAGATAAAACAATAGCTATTTGGGGTTTAGCATTTAAGCCAAATACTGATGATATGAGAGAGGCTCCTTCAATTAATTTGATAAGATCTATTGTTAAAGAAGGTGGTAGGGTGAATGCTTATGACCCTAAAGCAATACATGAAGCTAGGTTTTACTTAAAAGATATTGATATTAATTATTATGATAATAAATATGATGTCTTGGAAAATGCCGACGCTTTAGTACTCGTAACAGAATGGAAGGAATTTAGAAGTCCTGATTTTGATATCATGCGCTTAAAAATGAAAGGGAATCTATTTATTGATGGCAGGAATCAATTTAAATTAGGTTTTATTAAAAGTAAAGGTTTGCGATATATCCAGATAGGTGTAAAAGCATAACTATTTATATTATGCAGTTAAAGAATATTCTTGAATCTCAATCCTTAAAAGATTTCTCAAGTCTCTTCTTATCAAATATTTTCCAAAAGTTACTTGGTTTAATTAGAGAGTTAGTTATTGCATTCTTTCTAGGGTCTTCAATTTTATATGCAAATTTTTTATTATTGAGAGTTGTTGCAGATTTCTTTTCGCAACTTACAGCAGGTAATGCACTAAAAGCAAATTTACTTCCAAAATTCACTAAAATTTATAAAATATATAAGGAGGTTTCATTAGATCAAGTATTCGTATTCTCTAGAAAAAATTCAATTTATTTCTTCCTGATTAGTCAATTAATTCAAACAGGGGTTATTTTTTATCTTAACCTTGCAGGTAGTTTGCAGTTTTTTATAATATCGATTATATTAAGTTTAAGTATTTCTCTGAATTTTATCAATACAATCTTCTTAACTATTTTTCAGGCAAGAGGTTTTTTCTTGAAATATTCTTATGCTTCTATAACTAATTCTATGGTATTTACTATTTTAGTTTATCCTTTGATAAGTTTTGCGTCTATTATTGGTTTAGTAATAAGTAGATTAATAGGTATATTAAGTTTAAGTTTTGCTTTTATAAGACCTATGAGAAATTCCAATAGAGGTGTGGAAATGCAACTTACATCTTCTGATTTTAATTTTCCTACTTTAGTGTTAGGTAATTTTGCAAATATTATTATTATTTCTTCTCGTTTTATTTCAGGTATGGATGGCTCAAATAATATTACTTTTTTTATGTATTCAGTTGTTATTTTAAATGTAATATTAACCTCAGTCATTGGTAATATAAGTACAATATTGCTAAGAAAGATCTCGATTAATAAGAATGTTAGATTCATGATTTATTCTTTGTTAGTCTCTTTATTAGTTGGCGTAAGTATGATAATATTTCTTTATTTCTTTAGTTATGATATTATTGAGTTTATTTATTTAAGAGGTGCATTTAATATTCTTGATGTACAGCAAACATCAGTATATTTGTATGAGCTAGCTTTTAGTTTTGTACTATTATTCATGACAACAATATTATTTCAGCCTTTTTTAAGCCTACCAATCAGCGAGACTAAAGACACTAGAATGAGATTATTTGTTTTGTTTATATTAGGTCTCTTTTTATCTTTTTGTATAGTTCTATTCCCATATTTTTCAGCTAAAGAAGCATCTTTATTTGTTGTAAATATTACATCGGTTATTGCTTTATTCTTATCTATCTATTCATATATTAAATATCTTAGATATGAACAGTAAAACTATTTTCTCATGGTTGTTTATATTATCTTCATGTGCTTTGCTGGCAATAGGAAGAGTTTATGAGGAAAGACTATTTATTTATAATGTTAATTTGGCAATTCTTATTAGTATTATTTATTTAGTATTAGTTTGTTTTTTATTGTTTTCTATTAATAGAATAGTACTTTCAAGAACTAAATTTTTATTTTATTTATTTTATATAGTACTATTTTTAACTACTTGTATCTTATGGGTTGTATTTGATTTGACTGATTTTGGTTTTGAGAATTTCTTTAATTTTTGGGCTATTTTAGTTCCAATATCTGTTGTAATTATTGAGAAATATAGGATGAAAGATGTATTAAATACATTTTATGTTTTATTGGTAGTATGTTGTTTTTTAGCATTTTTATCTGTAATTGGCTTGTCAGTTTCGGAGAGGGCTGATGGAAGAACAGCAACTTTAGGTGGGGGGCCTATTGTATTTGCAAGATGGATGGGATTTGGAATCTTAACATTATTTTTGCTTCCTTCTAGATTAAAGAAATGGTATAAGTATCCACTTATTATTACTTTTTTTATATTAGCGATATCTAGTGGTAGTAGGGGGCCAATTTTATCATTATTGATGACTGGTATTGTTTATTTACTAATTAACTTTAATCGTATTTTTGTTAAAGGGATGTTCCTTATTGGATTATTGTCAATAATAGTATTGTTTTTTAATATTGATAAAAAAATCTCTAAAATAGGTAATTCTGATAGAGTTTTTATGAATATCTCTAAAACAGGAGGGAGTACACAATCAACTAGTACTAGAAAGAATTTAGTTATAGGCTCTTTTTCTATATTAAAAAAATACCCCCTAGGAGTAGGCCCTGGGAATTGGCAAATAATGGCAAATAAAATTCAACCACATCATTTGATGCCATTAGAATATCCACATAATTTATTTTTAGAAATTGCTTGTGAGTATGGTCTTCATTCACTATTTCTATTCCTAATATTGCTTTTATATGTAATTCCCCTAAGCTATAATAGAATGCAAAAATATCTTAAAGATAAGACATCGTTATATCCATTGTTATTTTACTTAATGGTATTTCTATTTTTAAATTCTATGGTAAGCGGTATGTTAAACGATTCAAGACTGCTCTTTATAGTTATATCATTTATTCTTATTAATAAACCTTTAATTGCCTCTCAACATGTTAATAATTTGTAACGGAGTATTTAAATCTGGATCAAGTTGGCTTCATGCAATTGTTATTGAAGTGTTAAGAATGAATAAAGTTTGTATTCATGAAGTTCCAAGCAGCTACACTAATAATATAAATTCTCCAACTACAATTGTAGAAAGTAAACTTTTTGATTTTTTAGAGAATGAGGATTATAGAAAAAGGAATTATATTACTAAATCACATTATTATCAGTCTAAAACACTTACAAGAGATTATGATTCTGACATATACTTCTTATTTGTAGAAAGAGACGTGAGAGATGCTATTGTATCTCACTATCATCATTTAAAGAAAAAATATTTTTTTATCAAAGGGTTTAATTTATATTATTTTTTTATTGGCAGACTCAAAGCTTTTGAGATTTTAACTTTTAATCAAAAATATATTGAAGCTTTCTCAGATAAGTCTTTTTTTAAATACTCAGAGATGAAGACTAATTTTGAATCTGTAGTGTTAGATATTTCTTCTGCCTTAGGCCTAAGACCACTTTCTGAAGAGGAGATTTCTGTTATAAAAAGTAATACATCGATTAAACAGATGAGACGTAAATTATTATCAGGGGAAGCTAAATATTATTCTACGGTCGATACAGATAGGGATACTTTAATTAGAAAAGGTCAGTTGGGGGATTGGCTAAATTATTTTAGTGATAGTCAGAAAAAAGATATAAAAAAAATAGCTGACGGTAAAGATTTGTTTTTCTTAAAGATATTTTATTTTATTTTATTTTCTGTAAGAAGAAGAGTGTTTAGGATTGAATAATTATGAAAAAATGGAGAAAATATAATGGGGCACTTATCCCTAATACTCCACCTCATATAGAGGTAGATCTAGAATGTATTGGTAAAAAAATAGTAGAAGATGGAGCGTATTTTGCCCGTTGGACAACTAATTTTGATTGCAATAAAGAAACTAACTTTTGGTATATTATTAATGATACTCCAATGTTAATTAAGGATTACAGTAAGAATACCAGAAGTAAAATTAGAAGAGGATTAAAAAGATGTAAAGTAAAATTAGTAAATAAAGAAGAAATAAAAAAATCAGGGTTTTTAGCTTATAGTAAGGCTTTTTTAAGGTATAAAACAAATATTTATCCGAAGACTTATAACGAGTTTAAGAATGAGATTGATAGACTTGAGGGTATTTGGCATTTCTGGGCAATTTATAGTAGTGATAATATCTTGATTGGATATAGTCAGAATAGAATTTTTGAGAATTATTGTGATTATTCAACTGTTAAATTTCACCCTGATTACCTAACTTTATATCCAAGTTATGCTCTTTTTTTTACAATGAATAACTACTATTTAAACCAACAGAAGTTTAAATATGTAAATGATGGAGCTAAAAGTATGTCTCATGATACAAATATTCAAAATTTCTTAACACAGAAGTTTAAATTTAGAAAAGCTTATTGTAAACTACACTTGCAATATAGACCTGTTCTAAGGGTGATAATCAATATTCTATTTCCATTTAGGCTTATGATATCAAAAATCCAATTTGGCATCTTTAAGAAGATAAATGTATTATTAAATCATGAGAATATTATTAGGTTAGATAACTTAAGTATAATTAATAAGATAGAACCAATTATTATTATTGGAGCTGCAAGATCAGGCACTCATTTGATTGCTACTTCTATACAGAAAAATATAAATTGTATTTATCTTAATGAGATTAATGATTTATGGAAGAAAAAATTTGTATTTATAGATTCTGATGAGATTACATTAGATATAATTAATACAGAGAAAGTAAATCAAACCAGGAAAGAGTTTGAGAAGCTATTAGCAAAGAAGCCATTTAAGACATATTTATTAGAGAAAACAGCCTCAAATTGCTTAAGACTTGATTTTGTGCAAAGAGTATTCCCTAATGCAAAGTTCATTCATATAAAAAGAGATGGAAAGTCAGTTTCTGTATCTGTTCGGAAGAAATATTTTGGTAATATTTATAAGATCTCAAGCGAGAAGATGAAAGCGAGAAGTTCTTTTTTAGAAAGGTTTAATGTATTTATTTCAGAGTCAAAGCATAAATTTGAAAATAGAATATCATTTTTAATGTTATTTTCTAATAGTATAAGATATCTTAAAATGAGTTTAGTTATTTTAGGTATAAAAAAACGTGATTTTTGGGGTCCTAGATTTCAGGGTTATAAAGAAACATTTAATCAATTTTCTCCACTTGATTTAGCAGTATTTCAATGGAAATACTGTACACATTGTTTAACGTTATTTCTAAGTAAATTAGAGAAGTCAAAATATATCTCTATTAGTTATGAGGACTTAATATCAAACCCTGAAAAAGAGATGAGTAAAGTCTTAGATTTTATAATTGGAAAGAGATTCAATGCTAAGATACTGCATGAAATAAGAAATTCTGGGCTAATGCGATGGGATGAATCATTATCTAAAAATGAGATAGAATTTTTAAAAAAAGAGATTGATGATAATTAGTAGCAATAAATTAGTATCGATCATTACGCCTTCTTTTAATTCAGAAAGATTTATTGAAGATTGCATAGCTTCTGTTTTTTCACAAACATATCACAATTGGGAGTTTTTAATAGTTGATGATTTGTCGACAGATAAATCTTGTCAATTAATTGAAAAGTATAAAGATGAAAGAATAAGCTTGATTAAATTAGAAAATAACGTAGGAGCCGCAGAAGCTAGAAATATTGCAATCAGAAAAGCTAAAGGAAGATACATCGCTTTTTTAGATGCTGATGATTTATGGGAACCGGAGAAACTAGAAAAGCAAATTTCTTTTATGATCAATAATAATATTGCTTTTTCATTTACCACATATCAATTGATTTCTGAGGATGGATTAAATCATCTGAATATTATCAGGGCTCCTACGAAAATAACTTATTATTCTTATCTTAAGAATACAATTATTGGCTGTCTAACGGTTGTAATAGACAGAGGTAAGACAGGATATTTTGAGATGCCTAACATTCGTTCTTCACATGACATGGCCCTTTGGCTGTTAATTATGAGACGAGGGTTTACTGCATATGGTTTGAAAGAAAATCTAGCTAGATATAGGATTGTTTCTTCATCTAATACAGCAAATAAAATCAAAGCAGTAGCAGATGTTTGGAAAGTACTCAGACAAGTTGAGCAACTATCTTTTTTATATAGTTCTTGGGTCTTTTTAAATTATCTGTTTCATGCAATTAAGAAAAGAATATTATGAAAAGAATAATTGATATATTTTTTGCGATATTAGGGATGTTTTTTCTATCTCCTTTATTTTTATTATTACCTATTTTGATTAAGAGTACTTCAAAAGGCTCAGTATTTTTTATTCAAGAGAGAGTAGGGAGAAAAGGTAAAATTTTTAAAATGATTAAATTTAGAACAATGCATGCTATCCAGGATTCTAATAGTACAATATCTATAAAGGGAGATTCTAGGATAACTAAGGTCGGTGTTTTTCTAAGAAGATATAAGCTAGATGAATTGCCAGAATTAATGAATGTTTTTCTTGGGCAAATGAGTCTTGTAGGCCCTAGGCCTGATGTTCCTGGTTATGCAGATAAATTATTTGGAAACAATAGAAATATCTTGAAGTTAAGACCAGGTATTACGGGTCTAGCAAGTTTAAAATATTCAAATGAAGAGGCACTTTTAGCTCAACAAAAAGATCCCAAGTCATATAATGATCAAGTTATATATCCTGATAAAGTTAGAATCAATTTAGATTATTATTATAATCAAACCGTTTGGCTTGACATTAAGATTATATTTGCGACAATATTTAAACTTATTAGTGAAAGAGGATAAAAAAATATGGTTATCTCCTCCTCATATTGGAAATAAAGAGAAGGAGTTGGTAAAAGAGGCATTTAACACAAATTGGATAGCTCCAGTAGGACCTCATATTGACAGCTTTGAAATAGAGCTTGCTAAGAGGTCTCGTAATTCTAATGTAGCAGCATTAAGTAGTGGAACTGCAGCTATTCATCTAGCTTTAATCTTAGCAGGAGTTCAGAGGGGAGATGATGTTATTTGTTCTTCTTTTACATTTTCTGCTTCAGCTAATCCTATTAAATATTTAGGAGCAAACCCTATTTTTGTGGATAGTGAGCAAGAAAGTTGGAATATGTGTCCGTTTCTTCTTGAAAAAGCGATAAAAGATGCTCTTTCTAAGAATAAAAAACCTAAAGCGATTGTTTTAGTTCATCTTTATGGAATGCCTGCTAAGCTTGATCAGATCATGCGAATTGCAAATGATTATGACATACCTGTAATTGAGGATGCAGCAGAAGCTCTAGGATCAACTTATAATTCTCAGCCTTTAGGTACGTTCGGTGATTTTGGTGTTTATTCTTTTAATGGAAATAAGATTATTACGACCTCTGGTGGAGGAGCTCTAGTTTGTGAAGATAAGGCAATGATTGATAAAGCGAGATTCCTAGCGACTCAAGCTCGAGATGAGGCCCCTCATTACGAGCATTCGCAAATTGGTTATAATTACAGAATAAGTAATGTTTGTGCCGCTATTGGTCTTGGTCAGTTAGAAGTTTTAGATGAAAGAGTTATGCAAAAAAGAAAAATAAATGAATACTATAAAAATGAGCTTTCTACAATTAATGATATTAGTTTTTTAGAGGAAAGAGATGGTAGTTATTCTAATTTTTGGCTAACCACTATAGTTTTAGATAGTAATTCGGCAATAGATAAGAGAAAATTACGTTTACATCTCGAGAAAGGTAATATTGAGAGTCGTCCTCTTTGGAAACCGATGCATTTACAGCCTATTTTTTCTAACTGTAAGGCCTATGTAAATGGAGTTTCTGTAGATTTATTCAATAGGGGGCTTTGTTTGCCTTCTGGCACATATATGACTGATGAAGATATTAAAAGAGTTGTAACAAAGATTAAAGAACTGTATGAAGCTTAGACTGCAAAATCTTGACAGAATTTATAAACAGCTGATTATGTTGTTGATTGATGTATTTACATTAATCTTTGCGCTTTGGTTCTCATTTGTTCTTAGGCTTGGTGACGTATTCCCTGCTGAATTTATCTTTGAGTCTTGGTGGGTATTCTTAGCTCTACCGTTTGTAATGATTCCATTATTTATAAAACTAGGGTTATATAGAGCAGTTCTACAGTATATGGGCATTAAGGTGATAACCACTACCTTCCAGGCAACTACAATTAGTTGTTTAGTGATAGGATTCTTTATGATGTTTTTTAGAGAATCAAATCTTCCAAGATCTGTATTGCCAATTTTTTGGTTTATTGCTAATGTATTTGTAATAACTTCTCGTTTTTTATTTAAAGGATACTTATATTCTTGGGATAGTTTTGTGAATGAAAGAAAGCAAAGTATTATTTATGGTGCAGGGAATGCAGGAATGCAATTAGTAGAAAGCTTGAAGAAAAGTGTTGTTTATGCGCCAATTGCTTTTATAGATGATTCTAAAGAAAAACATGGTACAATCTTAAATTACTTAGAGGTCTTTCCTTTTGAAAAAATGGAATATTTAATTAAAAAGAAAGATGCTAAGGTATTGTTGTTTGCTATTCCTTCTGTAACTAATAAACAAAGAACAGATATTTTAAAAAGACTAACCAAATTTCCAATTGAAGTAAAGATACTTCCTTCAGTAGATAATATTGTGAATGGGGTTATTTCCATTGATAACATTAAACATGTTGAGGTTGGTGATATTCTAGGAAGAAGTTCTGTTGCTCCTAAAGAAGAGTTGTTAAGAAAAAATATTACAGCAAAGAATATTTTAATTACTGGAGCTGGTGGTAGTATTGGAGTTGAATTATCAAGACAAATTATGAAGTTATCACCTGAAAAAGTAGTTTTAGTTGATAATGCGGAGTTTAATTTATATTCAATTCATCTTGAGTTAAAGCAGGAATTAAGTAATGTTGAGGTAATCCCAGCATTGTGTACGATTACTAATTATAATCAGTTAAAGAAGATAATTTTGAAGCATGAAATTCATACAATTTATCATGCTGCTGCATACAAACATGTTCCTATGGTAGAAATGAATATTTTTTCTGGTGTTTATAATAATGTTGTAGGAACATATAATGTTGCAAAAATTGCTGATGAATTGGGTGTTGAAAGTATGGTGTTAATTTCAACAGATAAGGCAGTACGCCCTACAAACATTATGGGAGCTTCAAAAAGGATGTCAGAATTAGTATTGCAGGCATATTCTGATTCTAGTTGTTGTTTTTCAATGGTTCGATTTGGGAATGTGTTAGATTCTGCAGGTTCTGTTGTTCCATTATTTAGGGATCAAATAAAGAAAGGTGGTCCACTAACTGTTACACATAGGAATATAACTAGGTATTTTATGTCTATTCCTGAGGCGTCTCAGCTTGTATTACAGGCTGGAGCTATGGCTAAGGGTGGAGATGTATTTGTATTGGATATGGGAGAGCCGATTAAAATTATTGATTTAGCTTATAAGATGATTCATTTGAGTGGTTTAACACCAATTGATAATGAGAATCCGGATGGTGATATAAGAATTGAATATACTGGCCTAAGACCAGGAGAAAAATTATATGAAGAGCTCTTAATAGGCAGTGATGTTATTCAATCAGAACACCCAAGAATAATGCAGGCTATAGAGAAGAGATTAGATATGAGCACCGTTCTTTCGTGTATAGATACTATTAAAGAGGCTCGAGACAAACAAGATGAGGAAATTGTTAAAGAGCTTTTGTTGAAACATGTTGATGGATATACATCAGAGATTTCAGAAAAGACATTAAATTTGTAGATAGAATGAATATTCTATTTGTAATTCCAGCAAGGGGAGGATCTAAAGGTATACCTAGAAAGAATTTGAGGGTGCTTTCTGGAAAACCTCTTTTATATTATGCAATTAATAATGCAATTAATTCAGAATATACCGCAGATATTTATGTTTCAAGTGAAGATGATGAAATTTTGAATACTGCTAAGAAGTTTGGAGTAGCAACGCATAAAAGAGATGTAAGTATCTCAGATGATCAAACAACCTTAGATCCTGTTATTTATGATTGCTATAAATACGCAAAACATGTTCAGCGTAAGGAATATGACTTAATCATTACTATACAGCCAACATCTCCATTACTTACATCTAATTCGCTAGATCTTGCAATAAGCAAGATGATACAAAACATTAATATTGACACATTAATAGCAGCTAAGGATTCGACTCATTTGTCTTGGAGAAAAGAAGGAGATCATTATATTCCCAATTATAAAGAACGACTTAATAGACAATATCTTTCTGCTGAGTTTACTGAAACAGGAGCTTTTTTAATTACAAGGAATACAATAATATCTAAGAATAATAGAATAGGAAGTAATGTTGATTTATTTCTATTAAGCGGTGGAGAAGAAATAGATATTGATACTTATGAAGATTGGAATTTATGTGAATATTATCTAAGAAGAAAGCATATTTTATTTGTTGTTTCTGGTAATAATATTATTGGCCTAGGCCATGTATACAATACATTGATCGTCGCGAATGATATACTAAATCATCAAATTACATTTTTAGTAGATAATGAGAGTGAATTAGCTTTAAAAGTCATTCAATCTAAAAATTATCCTGTTTTAATTCAGAAGAAAGATGATATTATTGAGGATATTAAAAGAATCTCACCTGATATAATTATAAATGATAGGTTAGATACATCAGAGGATTATATAAAGTCACTAAAAGAGCAAGAGTATAAAGTAATTAATTTTGAAGATTTAGGAAGTGGTGCTGAATTTTCGGATGCCGTAATCAATGCAATCTATCCGCAGAGAAGATCTCTTCCTGCTCATTATTTTGGGCAAGAATATTTTATTCTTAGAGATGAATTTATTCTTTCAGATGAGAAAGTGGTACAAGAAGAAGTAAATAATATCTTGATTGCTTTTGGAGGAGTTGATCCTAACAATTATACTGAGAAAGTTATTCGGACTGTTAACTCATATTGTAAGAAGAATGGCATAAAAATTACAGTAATATTAGGATTTGGTTATGAAAGAGATGATACCATTAGGCAATATGATAATATTCATGTAAAACATAATGTTTCTAATATTTCTGATTATATGCTAGAAGCGGATCTGATTTTTACATCAGCAGGAAGGACTATTTATGAGGTTGCCAGTATTGGAACACCAACAATTGTGATGGGGCAGAATGAAAGAGAGATGACACATTTTTTTGCAAATGCAGAGTATGGGTTTTCTAATTTAGGATTAGGCTATAATATTTCCAATGATGATATTTTAAATGAGTTTTTAGTGCTAATAAAATCTTATGACATTAGAAAAGAGATGAGTAAATTAATGAAAAGTCAGGATTTAAAGTCAGGAAGAAAAAGAGTTCATAAATTAATACAGCACTTAATACAAGAGCAATGAATATATTAGAATTATTATGTAAAGGAGTAAATTTGAACTATCCAATAGTAAGGCCATATATTATTGCTGAGATTGGGGTAAACCATGAAGGATCTATGGAAACTGCTAAAAGATTAGTAGATGAAGCTAAAGAAGGAGGAGCTGATGCGGTAAAGTTTCAATCTTATAAAGCAGAAACATTAGCCTCAAGATATTCCCCTGCTTATTGGGACACTACTAAGGAACCTACTAAATCACAATTTGAGCTATTTAAGAAACATGATTCGTTTTGGAAAGATGAGATGAAACAGCTGAAAGATTATTGTAATATCGTTGGTATTGAGTTTATGAGTACTCCATTTGATATTGAATCTGCTAAATTTTTAGATAATATGATGGATGTCTTTAAGATATCTTCATCTGATATTACGAACAAACCATTTATTGAATTTATTTGTGGCTTTGGTAAGCCAATTATCATGTCAACAGGGGCTAGCAATTTAGAAGAAGTTCAAGATGCTGTAAATTGGATAAGACCTTTTAATGTCCCTGTAGCATTATTGCATTGTGTATTAAATTACCCCACAGCTGATATTAATGCTAATCTAGGAATGATTTCTGGTTTAAAGAAAGCTTTCCCAGATAATATTATTGGTTATTCGGATCATACTTTGCCAAAAGACATGAAGGTTTGTAAGATAGCTGCTTTACTTGGAGCCGTAATTATAGAGAAGCATTTTACGCATGATAAATCTTTGCCTGGAAATGATCATTATCATGCGATGGATAAAAATGACCTCAAGAATTTTAATAAAATATTAGATACTACTTTTGAGATTTTAGGCCAATTTAATGTTGAAGCTTTAGATAATGAAGAGGAAGCTAGAATGAATGCTAGGAGAAGTTTGGTCGCAGCAAATGATATTCCAAAGGGAAAAATAATTGAAGAAAATGACTTGACTTTTAAAAGACCTGCTTATGGTATTAGTCCTAGATACATTGATGAAATAGTTGGTAAAGAAGCAAAATTTGATATTAAGGAAGATGATATAATTAGAAAAGACTTGATATGAAAGATCAGTATGTGATTTTAACAGGTAGTAAGAATAATGCTGGAGATTATTTAATAAAATATCGTGCTAAGAAATTATTTTCTTTACTAAGACCTGATAGAAGAATCATTGATATAAATGGTTGGGAGCAATTAAATCTTAAACAATTAGCTATAATAAATCAATCAAAAGCATTAATTTTAATGGGTGGGCCTGCTTTAGTAGAAAATATGGTTCCGCAAGTCTATGCTCTTACTAATAATTTAAATGATATAAAAGTGCCAATTATAATGATGGGTGTAGGTTGGAAGTCTCAAAGTGGAGATTGGGAAGATACCTATAATTACCCTCTGAATGAAAGAACATTATCATTGTTAGAAAGAATTGAGATTTCAGGATATTATTCAAGTGTTAGAGACTATCATACTTTAAGTGCACTTAGATTTAATGGATTTAATAATTTTTTAATGACCGGATGTCCTGCGTACTACAATAAAGATTTCATTAATACTGAATTCAGGTCTGAGGATATAAATCTAGTTGCGTTTTCTTTGGGTGTTTCTTTTATGAGATCTCCTTCTATGGAGAAGCTAATGAAAGAAAATATATTAGTATGTAAAGAGAAATTTAAAGAGAAATCTTTTAAAGTTGTATTTCATCATTCTTTAGAAAGAGATAAGTTTAAGGCTGATTATAGGTACAGATCAAGACACGTAATACAGCATAATAAATTTGCAGATTGGCTTGATGAGAATGACATAAGATATGTTGACATCTCTGGTAGTGCAGAGAATCTTATTAATTATTACAATACTGTGGATCTTCATATTGGCTATAGAGTACATGCTCATATTTTTATGAATAGTATTAATAAGAAATCTATCCTAATAAGTGAAGATGGAAGAGCTAAGGGAGTAAGATCAGCAATCAGTGGTATTGTCTTAGATGGATATTTAGAATTTAGAGAGAGTTTTTTCTCAAGAGTTTTCAATAAGATACTACCTTTTTATGATAGATTCAGAGTTAATAATAATTTAACCAAAGAATTAATAAGTGAGATTAATTATGAGGATAAGAATGATTTTATTCGCTTAAAGAGCTCAAGAAGACTGATAGATAATAATTATATTATTATGCAAAATTTTCTAAAACAATTACCCTAATAAATGCAAGTTTTAAAGAGCTCTGTAATTTATCTAGGAAGTAGCATTCTAAATAAAGCAATTCCTTTTTTATTATTACCTATTCTCACTAAGTATTTGTCTCCAGCTGAATATGGGGTCTTGTCAATTTTCCAATTAATGATTTCTTTTTTCACAGCTTTTGTGGGTATGAACATGTCTATGAATATCTCGAAAAACTTTTTTAAATATAATAAACAAGAAACATCATTAATGATTGGAAATATATTAATGATACTTTCGTTGACGACATTAATCTATTTCTTCATCACTTTAGGTCTTTCTTTTTATTATCAAGAGATATTTTCTGTCCCATCAAATTGGGTAATTCTTATCCCGTTACTTAGTTTTATGTTTATGGTTAATACGATTAATCTAACAATCCTGAGAAATCAGGATAAGGCTTATTTATTTGGTGTGTTTGAAATCATTAATACTGCAATAAATATGGGAGTTACTATTTTATTATTAATCATGTATCATTATGGATGGTATTCTAGAGTTGGGGGTATAATTATTGCTTATGGTATTTTTTTTATTATTTCTTTATTTTACATGAAAAAGAATGGCTTTATAATTCTCCGATATGATAGAGAGGAGTCACGAAAGATTTTAAAATTATCTATTCCATTAATTCCGCATGTGCTAGGAGGAATTATTATTTCTTTAAGTGATCGTTTTTTTATTGAGAGGATGGTCAATCTGGAGATGGTTGGTATTTATTCAGTTGGCTATATGTTTGGGATGGTTGTCCTTTTATTTACAAGTGCTTTTTTAAAAGCATGGGCTCCATGGTTTTATAAGATGTTGTCAGATGTTGATGACAAAAAGAAGAGAAATATTGTAAGATATAGTTATTTATATATTTTAGCAACATTTGTTATTGCATTTGGGGTGTCTATTTTTGCTAAATTTATCATTCCTTATGTAGTAGATAGTAGCTATGCTGGAGCTGAGGTTTATGTTTTCTGGATTGCTATTGGTTATGCAGTACATGGTGTGTATAAGATATTTTTTCCTTATTTAGTACATATAAGCAAAACATCTTTTTTAGCAGTAAGCACAGTCATTGCAGCAGTATTAAACCTATTTTTTAATTATCTTTTAATAAAAGAATTTGGAGCTATTGGGGCTGCATATTCAACAGTATTATCTTTTGTTATAAGTGCTAGTTTAGTGTTTTGGTATCAGCAAAAAAATTTTAATATGCCTTGGTTATTAGATCTACAGCTTTTAGTTTCAGTAAAAAACAAGAATGAATAACTCATGTTCACAGATAATATAGTTTCTTTGCAAAGAAAGAGAATAAATTAGCATTAGAAGAAGTAATGAAATTTATTGATATTATTAAAGAAGCTAGAGATAAAGAAGCTAGAGATAAAGAAGCTAGAGATAAAGAAGCTAGAGATAAAGAAGCAGGAATACTTGTTAAACAACTTTTGTTGAAACATATTGATGGATGTGCATCAAAACCCCTAGAAAAGAAATTAAATTTGTAAAATGAATATTTTAGTACTTGGAGCAGGAACTTTTGGTACTGCTATTGCAAACGAGCTCTCAGCAAATAAAGATAATAATGTTATCTTGTTCTCACGAAATCAAGATAAAGTTGATGAGATTAATAAATGGCATACAAATAAGTCTTGTTTCCCAAATAAACATTTGACAAATACTCTGTTGGCTTCATCTGATAAGAAGGATGTTAAGAATGCTGACGTTATTTTAATTGCATTGCCTTCGTCTGTAATTATTAAATATTTGACTTCTCTTCAGCAGCATTTTAAAAAAGAGGTTTTATTAGTTAATTTGTCGAAAGGATTATTTGCTAATGGAGTGACTATCGTAGAAAGTCTTCAAGAGCAATTGGGTATTGCAAATGTTGTAACTTTAAAAGGACCGTCATTTGCAGTTGAGGTGATGGAACATGCTGACACGCTACTTACTCTTGGTTACTCTACAAATGAGCAGTATTATATCATTAATTCTATTATCAAAAATACTGCTTTACATATTGATTGCACTACTGATATTAGAGGGGTGGAAGTGTTGAGCGTACTTAAAAATATTTATGCGTTAATTCTTGGTGTTGTAGATGCAAAATATAATTCTCCAAATACAAGATTTATGATTCTCACTAAAGCATTTTCTGAGGTTAGAGTTTTGTTAAGGTCATTAGGAGGTGCTGAAGACACTTTGTTTCTGGCTTGTGGTTTTGGAGATTTATGCTTGACTTCATTGAATGACTTGAGTAGAAATAGAACATTGGGCTTATTAATAGGTAAAGGTTTTTTTAGTGGTGATTATAAAACCAACTCTGTTATATTAGAAGGCTTGAATGCGGTAAATTTAGTACATAGTTTCCCTTTGGATCATATTATAGAAAATCTGCCATTATTAAATAAGTTACATTCATTCTTTGGAAGTAAAACAAATATTTTATCTATTGAGTTTGATAAATTGGTTGACAGGAAGTTTAGAACTGTGTTGACATATGGTACTTTTGATTTATTGCATTATGGCCATTTAGAGATTTTAAGAAGAGCAAGTCAATTAGGAGATAAGCTTATTGTCGGTCTTTCTACTGATGAATTTAATGAATTGAAAGGAAAAAGATGTGTTTTAACATACAAAAAGAGAAAGGAATTACTAGAATCACTTGACTATGTAGACAAGGTAATCCCTGAAAGTAATTGGGAACAAAAGATGAATGATATTAAGGAAAATGATATTGATATATTTCTCATGGGGAATGATTGGGAAGGGAAATTTGATGCAATGAAGGAGTATTGTGAGGTTATTTATCTTCCAAGAACGAAAGGAATTTCTACAACAAAGTTAAAGTCTATTCTAAAAGACTAATGGTTCATGTCTGCATACATTAAATCAATACTTTCTGACAAGGAGATTTTGACTAAGGGATTTTATTCGTTGATTTTGAAAATACTAGGTTCTTTATTTGGTTATTTTTTACTTTGGCTAGTTACAAATGAGTTTAGTGAACATAATGAAGGTACTAGTGCATGGGGAGAGTATGTTCTTTTTTTAGCATTTTTAAATGTGTCATCTATATTCTCTCGTTTAGGAATTGATAAGCTTTCGCTTAAATTAGTTGCTGCTGCGGATCAGGAATTAAGAATAGTGAGACATATATACTTTTCTTTATTAAGGTTAGTTGTTATAGTATCTATTATTGTTTCGTTTATTATCTACTTATTTTCTAATTATATTGTGTCTATTTTATTAAGTAGTTCTGACATGGGATTAGAGATTGTACTTATGATCGTGTTTGTTTTACCATTTTTTTCTGTCATATGCCTTAATGAGAACACCTTGAGAGGGCTCAAAATGATTAAAGAATTTGCATTTTTCCAAAGAACCTCTAAGATGCTCTTTTCAGTTTTAGTATTTATATTACTGTTTTATGTTTTTAATTTTACAGATACTATTGTTGTTATCTATGCGTATACATTAGCATTATTTTTGATTTTTATTTTGAGCTCCTTTAGAGTGTATAGTGTTTTCTCAAAGGCTAAGAGTCAAAATATTGATTCTCTAGATAGTAAGGGTGTTTTTAAGCAGTCACTCCCAATGATGCTTTCTTCAAGTGTCTTATTATTAATGTCATGGACAGACTCTTTGATGCTTGGTTTCTACTCGGATGAATCTTCTGTTGGTATTTATAATGTTACTGTGAAGGTTGCATTACTTGCAACATTAACAATATCAGCTATTAATAGTATTGTAGCACCTAGGATATCAGAGACATTTAATAATAATAGAATTCAAGAGTTTAAAACAATTATCTTTAATTCTACTAGTATAATCTTTTTTTCTACTTTACCTATTTTAATTTTAATATTTTTATTTCATACTGAGATTCTAGATTTCTTCGGTAATGGATTTTCTACAGAATCAGCGATTTCTGCATTATTGATTTTAACATTCAGTCAATTCGTAAATGCTGTTTCAGGCCCTGTTGGAACTATTCTTAATATGACAGGTAAACAAAAAGTTTATGGTAATATATTGCTTGTTGCATTGACTCTTAATATCTTTCTTAATTTTCTACTTGTTCCAGAAAATAATCCTTTTGCTAAGTTTGGAATTAACGGTATAAATGGAGCTGCTATTGCTAGTGCAAGTAGTTTAATATTTTGGAATATATATTCTGTTGTATATGTATATAGAAAGTATAATGTATTGACATTCATAAAATTTAAAAATTTATAATCATGAAGAAGTATATTAAATATCTTCCTAAACTAGCTAGTCCTCTTATGTTCGTTATTTATCTGTTAGTTTATTTTTTGCCTAGAAATAAAAACATATGGGTTTTCGGTTCTGGGATAGGAATGAACTTTAGTGATAATGCAAAGTATCTCTTTTTATATTGTTCTAATATTGATAAGATGTATTCATGTTGGATTACAAGAAATAGAGATCTAGTTAAAAGGCTAAGGTTGGAGGGTTTAAATGCACATTATAAATATAGTTTTAAAGGTTTGTGGTATTGTATTCGTGCAAAGATATATATCTATGATTCTAGAACAGGAAGTATTAATCATTGGACTTCTTCAGGAGCGCTTAAAGTTAATCTTTGGCATGGTTCTCCATTAAAAACAATTGATAGAGATATTGATGTAAAGCATAATGCGTTTTATATAGGTAACCATACGTGGGGATATAAGAGGTTTTTAGTGAGGATATTAATGCCTCAATGGTTTGTGGTAGCAGATCTAATGATTGCAACTTCTGCTAAGGTTAAGGGTTATTTTACTTCTGCTTTTGGATCAAAAAAGATTAAAGTTACTGGTTATCCAAGAAATGACATCATTCTTAGTAGTGGTCTTTATACGAAGCATTTGAAATTTGAATCTGAAATTATTGATACATTTAATACAAAAAATATCATTTTATATGCTCCGACATTTAGAGATTCAGATAGGCACGAAAGGGTGACTCCAATTGACTGGGTTGTCTTAAATGATTTGATGAGAGAAAATGATGCAACTTTTTTGATTAAGTTACACCGGCATGATTATTCAGTGGTGTTGAAGCAGCGTTATAGTAATATAAGAGTTCTTGATAATGAAAGTGATATGTATCCGCTTTTTTCTAGAGTTGATTTATTAATCACAGATTATTCTTCTATCTTTTTTGATTTTTTATTAACAGGCAAACCTGTATTGTTCTTCCCTTATGATAAGGAAAAATATATCACTAGGCATCGATCAATGTATGATGATTATGATTCTGTGACACCTGGATATAAGGTGTATAACTTTGAGGATTTTCGTATAAAATTAATAGACTTTTTTAATAATGCCGATTTATTAAAACAAACCGCAGTAGATTACAATAAGATAAAGAAATTATACAATTTATATAATGACAGTAATTCTTCTAAGAGAGTATATGCTTTCATTAAAGATAGCCTAGGTATTTGAAAATAATTTTTAAAAATATAATTATTAATGAATTGTATTACTTGGTAATTTTCTTCCCCTTATGGTGGTTTTTAGGTGTTGAACAATTTTTTTGGTTTGTTTCTGTAGGATTAGTTTTTATACAATTTCTTATTTATAGTAAATTTGAGTTTCGTGCTAATATGACCTCTATTTTACTTTTATTTTTTTTAGTTATTTATGGTATTTCTTTTTTTAGTATTCAAGAAAAGATGAGATATATTACTTATTTTAGAAACCTGAGCACATATCTTACTGCTTTCATGTTATTAATTATTTCTTGGAATATTATTGATAAATGGAGTCAGATAGAAAAGCTCTTAAAAGCAATTGTTTTTGTAATGTTTATTGCATCAATCGTTGGAATTTTAGCATTTTCTTTTGAAATATTCAGAGTACAGTTTAAATCTCTTACAGGATACTTGTTGCCCGCATTTATTACTAAGACTGGTTATGGTAGTGTGATTGCAGTAAGGAATGTAGGTTTTTATAACTGGTTCTTAGGTATGGACACTTATTTTAGACCTAGTTCATTCTTTCTGTATTCAACAATGTTCTCCTCAACATTAGCTATTGTGTTGCCTATTGCAATGTTCTTACGGCAAATAAATAAAGGTATAAAAAGAAAATATTATTCAATTGTAGTATTAATAATGATTTTAGCATTATTAGCAACAACAGGAAGGGTTGCGATATTATCTTTTTTTCTGGCATTTGTAATTTTTCAATATATGAAAATTAAAGATATTTCAATTCGATTTCTATTTGTAAGTTTAATTGTATTCCTTTCGGCAGTTTTTTTATTTTGGTTAGCGAACACTGGTGTTTTATATCAGATTATAGACGTAGTGTTGTATTCTAGAGGTGAAGGAAGTGCTAATACAAGGATGAAGATTTATACTCAAACATTGAAAGGCTTCTTGCAAAGACCTTTTTTTGGCTGGGGCACCGAAAGGGATGTTAATGGTCTAGATTATCCATTAGGATCTCATAGCTACTATTTAGGCACATTGTATAAACAGGGGTTGGTAGGTTTATTTTTGTTCATAAGTATAATTATTGAAATTTGGAAGAAGCTTAGGGTAAACTATAAAACTGATAATAAGATAGTTAAGTTTCTGAAATATGGACAGTTATTGTTATTAGTCTATGTTTTTAATAGTTTTACAGATGTTTTAGATCTTGATGCAACAACAATGATGTTTCTATGGTTGATTCTGTCATTGCTAATTGTTTCCAAAAGAGTATTAAACAGAGAGATGATAAAAAAAGAGAATGCATAAGATACTTTCAGATAATTTATCAAATAATAATAAGCGGTTAACAACTTTTCTTAACTTATATTCTTATATGATTGCAAGAAATAATAAAGCGGTTTTTAAAGAGTTTAATATATTGATAGATGGAATTATATTTGTATGGATCCTAAAGCTATTTGGTTTTTCTCGCGTTCGAAGAAATAGTTTTGATATGACATCTTTAGCTCCAATAGTATTTAAAGCAGCTATAGAGAATAACAATAGTATCTATTTTATTGGTTCAAAACCGAAAGTTATTGATACAGCCATAAAAAAGATTAAAGCAAAGTTTAGCAATCTAAATATTTGTGGCTATAGAGATGGATATTTAAATGAAAATGAAAGAGATTCTATTTTTAACGACATAATTTCTTTAAAAGCTGATATTGTAGTTTGTGGAATGGGGACCCCTTTACAAGAACAGTTCTTATTAGGTTTACAACAATCTGGATTTAAAGGTAGAGGATATACTTGTGGAGGTTTCTTGCATCAGACAGCTAATAATATTAGTTATTATCCTAATTGGGTTGATAGATTTAATTTAAGAGGTTTCTATAGAATGTATGACGAACCCTATTTGATAAAACGATATTTTATCTTGTACCCTTGGTCTTTAATAAAATATCTTATTGATTCTTATGAATATAATAAAGAGAAAAAAAGATCTTCCTGAGCATATATAAGGTATGCATAAAAGATGATAAATGATTTTTGAACTGTTGAGATAATTCGAGCACCAATTTTGATATGAAATATATGCTTACAGAGGTTATATATTGGACAGTCAAGAGGAATATAGAAACACTATTTAGTTAGAAATACTAAGTTTATTTAGTATTTTAACGATCTTTTTAGTAATAAATAATATTCCCTAACTTTACCATCAAATAAAAAAATGAAAAATAAAGTAGCATTAATTACAGGTATCACAGGTCAAGATGGGTCTTATTTGGCAGAATTTCTCTTAAATAAAGGATATGTGGTTCATGGGATTAAAAGGAGGTCATCTTCTTTTAATACAGATAGAATTGACCATTTGTATCAAGACCCTCATATTAAAGATAGACATTTGATACTTCATTATGGAGATATGACAGACTCTATGAGTTTGATGAAAATTATAAAAGAAGTTTGTCCTGATGAAATATATAATTTAGCTGCAATGAGCCATGTTCATGTTTCATTTCAGATCCCTGAATATGTAGCAAATACTGATGGTTTAGGTGCTTTAAGGGTATTAGAAGCGATTCGTTTATTGGGATTAAGTAATAAGATAAAGGTTTACCAAGCATCAACATCAGAACTTTACGGTAAAGCACAAGAAGTTCCGCAATCAGAAACAACTCCTTTTTATCCTAGAAGTCCTTATGCAGTGGCAAAATTATATGCGTTTTGGGCAACAAAAAATTATAGGGAGGCTTATGGAATTTTTGCTTGTAATGGGATTTTATTTAATCATGAGTCACCTGTAAGAGGAGAGACATTTGTGACTCGTAAAATCACTCGTGGAGTTGCAAAAATTGCTTTAGGGCTACAAGAAAAATTATACTTAGGAAACTTGGGGGCAAGCAGGGACTGGGGGCATGCGAAAGATTATGTAAGAATGATGTGGATGATATTACAAGCTGACAAGCCAGAGGATTGGGTGATTGCTACTGGAAAAACAACTACTGTTCGTGAGTTTGTAAAAATGGCTTTTGCTTTTGCAGGAATTGAACTAGAGTTTAAAGGTGAAGGTGAGAATGAAAAGGGTATTGTGGTCTCTTGTTCAAACACTAAATATCAGCTTGAAAATGGTCAGGAGGTAGTTTTAGTTGACACTACATATTTCAGGCCAACAGAAGTCGATTTATTAATTGGTGATGCTACAAAGGCAAATACAAAGTTAGGATGGATTCCAGAATATAGTTTAGAAGCATTGATCAATGAGATGATGGATTCAGATTTAAAACTGATGAGTAAAGATCAATATCTGAAAGATGGTGGTTACGCCATTATGAACTATTTTGAATAGGATGGAGAAACAAAGTAAAGTTTATATTGCGGGACACAAAGGGTTGGTTGGCTCAGCAATTTTGAATAGTTTAATCAGAAAAGGGTATCATAACGTAGTTTTTAGAACTCATTCAGAGCTAGATTTAACAGATCAATATGCTGTAAGAGATTTCTTTGAGTTAGAAAAACCAGAATTTGTAATATTGGCTGCAGCAAAGGTAGGAGGTATTATGGCTAATAATATTTATCGTGCTGATTTTATTTACGAGAATATAATGATTCAGAATAATGTTATTCATCAATCATATTTATCTGGCGTTAAAAAGCTTTTGTTTTTAGGAAGCACATGTATTTATCCAAAGGATGCTCCTCAGCCTATATTAGAGAGTAGCCTTCTTACTTCAGAGTTAGAATATACAAATGAACCATATGCAATTGCTAAGATTGCAGGGATTAAAATGTGTGAGAGTTATAATCTACAGTATGGAACTAATTTTATTTCAGTCATGCCAACGAATTTATATGGGCCACATGACAACTTTGATCTAGAGAATTCTCATGTTTTACCTGCTTTAATTCGTAAAATTCATTTAGGAAAGTGCCTTGAGATTGATAATTGGGAAGTTATTCTGAATGATTTAATTAGAAATCCTATCTCTGGTTTTGACATCAACTCTTCAAAGGAAGATATACTTCTATTATTAAATAAATATGGTATAAGAAGAGGAGAGATTGAGATTTGGGGGAGTGGGGCTCCGCGACGTGAATTTCTATGGTCTGAGGACATGGCTGACGCGTGTATCTTTTTTCTAGAAAATAGAGATTTTAAGGATATGTATGATTCCGTTAATAATGAGATTAGAAATACACATATTAATATTGGGACAGGTACTGATATCTCAATAAAGGAATTAGCTAATAAAATTAAGGATCTAATTGGTTATCAGGGTAAATTTATTTTTAATACCTCAAAACCTGATGGGCCAATTAAGAAACTTTCAGACATTTCAAAACTAGAATCATTAGGGTGGAGATATTCTGTTTCTCTTGATAAAGGTGTTGAAAAATATTATTCATGGTATTTATCTGAGTTAATATAGCAAAATAGTTTTATTATTTTTGTAGAGATGAAGGGTTACTCAAGGTATTTCTGGTTTATTCATTTTATAGGTGATGTTTTCTTTCTAAATATTGCCTTTATATTAATGTATGTATTGAAGTTTGATACGATAGATTTCTCAGATAAATACCGATTTCTTATTGTAATCTATAATGCAGTATGGATTTTAGTTGCTTTAACATTACAGTTATATGAGATTAAACAACTAAAACGATTAGACAGGATCTTGTTTAATCTTTTTAAATCCTTCCTCCTTAATGCATTAATAATTAGTGCAGTATTATTCTCTTTAAAAGCTTCTGAGTTTTCTAGAGAGCATCTCTATTCAACTTATTTATTGCTTTTTGGGCTAATTATGTTTTGGAGGTATCTTTCTGTCCAATTGATTAAATTATATAGAAAATCAGGATTTAACTATAAGAACGTGATTATTATTGGAGGAGGAGGGGTAGCAGATCAGCTACACTCTTATTTTACCTCAGATGATATATTAGGAGTTAGAGTTAAGGCAGTTTTTTGTGATAACCCATTATCATTCTCGATTAAGAAAAATATTAGATCTTTAGAAGTGGATTTGTTCCAAGATTTTGCATTACGAAATGATATTGATGAAGTGTATTATACGATGCCATTAACTTATACAAAGAAGATAAAGAGTTTGGTTGATTTTTGTGATAAGAATATGATTAGGTTTAAGATTGTTCCTGATTTTAGAGGTTTTATCTTTAAGCGAGTAAATATTGATTTCTTTGATGATGTTCCTGTTATTACATTAAGAGAGGAGCCGCTTACTGATTTTGTAAATAGAGTTTTAAAACGAATGTTTGATATTATGTTCTCAGCACTAGTAATTATATTGGTGTTAAGTTGGTTATATCCACTTATTGCCATCCTGATTAAATTATCATCAAAAGGACCAGTATTATTTAAACAGGCACGTTCAGGAGTAGATAATGAAGAGTTTATATGTTATAAGTTCCGATCAATGGCACAAAGTGATAGTGCAGACACTAAACAAGCAACAAAAGGAGATGCTCGTATTACAAAGATAGGTGCTTTCTTAAGAAAATCTTCTTTAGATGAATTTCCTCAGTTTATTAATGTATTTATGGGAGACATGTCAATAGTTGGACCAAGACCTCATATGCTATTGCATACCGAAGAATATTCAGCTCTTATAAATAAATATATGGTAAGGCAATTAGTAAAACCAGGAATTACTGGAGCAGCACAAGTTAAGGGGTTTAGAGGCGAGACTAAGGAATTAGAAGATATGGAAGGTAGAATTCGTTTAGATGTTTGGTATATAGAGAATTGGTCATTATCATTAGATATTAATATTATTTTCCATACAGTCTGGAATGTTTTTAGGGGTGATGCAAACGCTTTTTAAAACATGCTTTTTGATACTTGCTCCATTCTATGTTTTTTCACAGAATAATACATTCCGTTCTTTAATAGAGACTCAATTTACAAATTTTCCTACAGATACCTCTAATTATATAAGTATAGCTCCGAATGTATATGCGGTGTCTTCGTTTAATAAAGAAAGTGATATTTCAAATATTTTCTTGTTAAGAGCAACGCTTACGTCTAATATTTCTAATAATTTAACTGTCATCTCTTATTTTGATTATCTAGCAGTAAATAGTAATTATCTAATAAAAGAATATCAGGATTCTTTAGGTATTTTTCCTGGTTTTGGATTAGATGATAAACGTATTCAATATAATTTCAGATATAAAATAAATAAGTTCATTTCTGCTGATTTGGGCAATGGGAAACAATTTATTGGTAATGGATATCAGTCACTTCTACTCTCAGATATAGCATCTCCTTACCCATATTTACGATTAACTACCGAGTTTGGAAGAGTAAAGTATTATAATCTCTATACGACCTTTATCAATCCCTATATGAGTGATTTTGGGAGAAAAAAACACTCTACAATTCATTATTTAGACTTTGCTATCTCAAAGAATATTAATCTTGGAGTTTTTGAGAGTATATTATGGCAATCAAAATCTGAGGAATTAAATAAAGGATATGAGTTAGCATATTTAAATCCTGTAATATTTTATAGGCCTGTTGAGTTTTCAAAATATTCAAGCAAAGGGAATGCATTGATGGGATCTAATTTTAGTATAAACTTTAAAGCAATGACCTTATATGGACAATTTTTGTTAGATGATTTAAATATATCTAGGCAGAAGGATAGAGATGATGATTATGAGAAAGGTTTCTTCCAGAATAAATATGCATATCAAATAGGGTTGAAAGGAAATATAAAAGATGTTAATTTTCTACTAGAATACAATCAGGTTCAACCATATACATACGGTCATAGAACTATTCTACAGAACTATTCGCATATGAATCAAGCATTAGCACATCCATTAGGAGCTAATTTCAAAGAGATGATTAATGTTTTAGAATTAAGAAAAGGGAAATGGAGTTATAAGATAAAAACTATGTTTACTATTGTTGGTCTAGATTCGTTAGGCTCTCATTATGGTCAAGATATCTTTGCCTCTGATAAGGATGCTAGTACTGGTGGGCAATATTCTTATGGCAACTTTAATGGGCAAGGGGTCAAAACAACTATTTTTTCTTTTCAGCCAGAGGTTTCGTTTAGTATTAAGCAGTTTGAAGTATTTGGAATGGTTTATTATAGAACTAAAAAATCTGACCTATTAGATCAATCTTTTTTATTTTATTCAGTTGGTTTCCGAACCTTTCCATTCATGAACTTTATTGATTATTAAAATTCTAGTTTTTCACCGTCTTTAAACGCAACAATAAAAGAATTTGAATAGCCTTTTTTAATCATTCTCTTTTGATATTTAAGAATCTCATCTAGGCTATAATATAAGCCAGATAAATATGCTGTATTTTTATCTGAGATTGGAACTGTAATAACATTTTCCTCATCAAATAAATTTGCAGGAGTATCAAATTCTCCAAAAGTTCCTAAGTTTAATCTAAAGATATAAGCATCACCCCCTTGTGCTAGTTGATCTTCTTTGCTAAATGATTTCATTAATCGTAATCTTGCTTTTTTTAGAGAGTTAGCCATGCTTAAGGCTTTCTTTTCTTCTCCTTGTTCTCTATATATAAAAATTAAGTTCTCATATGCAGGTAAGAATAATCTATCTTGTTTAATAGCTTTCTGGAAAAGTTTAATAGATTCTTTGATGTTTAGTAGTGATGCTGTTGTCTCTTTCCGACTCCCGTCTCTATTTTTTCTTGCTGATAAGGATGAAAAAACATAATATGCAACAGCCATATTATATGTCCATTCTCTTGTTTTGTAAAGTTTAGGTGTTAGATATTTTAAATATCTTTTTGCTTGCCCTGCTGCTCTTTTATCTCCTGTAGCTAAATATGATATGGCAAGATTACCTCTTGAAAAGTTTAGCCCATCCTCAGTAATTTTTCCTCTTTTTAGCCTTTTCTCGGTGTTCTTTAAATGTTTCTGAGCAGTTTTGTATTTTTTCTTTGTTAGCGCTGTTACACCTAAATTATATTCTCCAATCCCTTCTTGGATTTGAATCATGCTCCTTTCATCTATTTTGTCAATTTTATTAAACTTTAAGTGATCATCATTTTTAACAATTACTAGATTTGCTGCATCTGGTTTTTTGCCTTTTGGAACAAATTTGCCTTTTTTTCTTTCTTTCTCAGCTTTTCTTTCTTTTCCTTTCTCAGCTGCTTTTTGATCTTTCTTTATAAGTTTTTCTTCAGCAGTATTCATTCTTTTGAGTACTAAGTCAGCACTTTCTGAATTCCCAGAATTTCTATAGATTGCTTCTATGGTTACATATGATTGAAAGGAGAACTCGTCTTTTCTTATTATAGAACTCAATAAAGATGCTGCTTCATCTTGATTCCCACAATAATAATGAGCCAGGGCAATGTTATAAGCCCATTTATTATCAGAATAAGCCTTAGATGTAATTTTAGTTAAGAAGCTATTTGCTACAGCTTTATCTTCTTCATTTCCTGAGTTAGCATATGAAAGAGCCATATTTGCATAAATAAAATTCATAGCATCAGCACTTAGCTTTGCTCTTTTATATCGTTTCATAGCAGCCTTAAACTCAGTGATAGCTGGGAGATATTCTTTATTTTTCATTAATGAAACAGCAGCGGTGTAATGGTCAGCAGCAAGAGCGGCCTGTTGGACAGATCGTTTTGTAAGGTTTTTCTGATTTTCATACTGCATTACTTTATCAACATCTGATATGGGTTGCCAATCAAATGCTGTAATTCCTGCTGTATATGAAGTGTCAATTGTAGACGCTAACGAATAATTGATGTTTGCAATTATTAATACTATTACTAAAAATATGAGTTCTTTTTTCATTTTTTTATTTTTTGCTTTTCAGTCTGCCAAATTATGAAAAATTATTGAAGTATTATTCTTTGGTTAATAATCTGATTGTTTGTGTTAATACGCATATAATATACTCCTTTAGCAAAAGTAGATAAATCAATTTCAGTATCTGTTTGCGTATTATTTTTGTTATTAACTATAATAAGTTGATTACCTATCGAGTTATATACCGAAATAGATTCTATATTATGATCTGATTTAATTTTTACTTTTCCTGTTGTTGGATTAGGAAAGATTCGACTGCTTAATGAATAATACTCAATAGAGGATATATTGTAGTCAATAATATATGAATCTTCAGAGCATCCGTTTGTATCTGTTACTGTGACATAATAAGAGCCATTTCCAATAGGTGTAAAAGTAGAGCTGTTGCCGCCTGGAATAGGATTATTGTTATTATCAAACCACTCATAAGATAAGAATCCACTTGTTGCAACAAGATCATTTCCATTTATCCAAACATTGATTAATATAGGTGAGGGCTCATTCATAGTAGTTGAATTAACCTCTAAACAACCATTTACATCTAATATAGTTACATTATGTAATCCTGCACATAGATTATTAGTTCCATTATTCCAATTATAAGTGTAGGGTGGGGTTCCTCCAGAGGTAATAGTATAAACACTTCCGTCACAGTACCCATAACAGCTTGGTTCTGTTGTAGTTATTGTGCTTGTTATGGCATCTGTTTCATAAACATCTGCAGTGGTAGATGATAAGCAATTATTGGCATCAGATATTAAAAATGAATAGCTGCCTGCAAATAAACTATTAAAGGTGTTAGAATTCTGATAAGTATTTCCATTATCAATAGAAAAAGTAAATGGTTGGGTTCCTCCATTTATGATTCCAATACTAACACTCCCATCATTATAACTAAAACAGTCATTATGAATAATAGATGATGGAGAGCTGATAATTGAGTCAGGGTTTGAGAGATTAAACGATTCACTAAAGTTGCAACCATTTATGTCAGTTACGTTAATAGAATGATTTCCTGCGCTAAATACAGTAGAATAACTGTTGTCACTATTTGACCAGTTATATGTAAAAGGCTGAGTTCCTCCCCAAACATTAATACTAACTTGTGCAGTTCCATTATAACATAAGATAGAGTCAGTAGTTAAAACTGAGGTGATTGGTTGAGGTTGATAAATATTAAAAGTATCCACTACGTTTGAGAATCCATCATTAATTGTAATGATGTACTCCCCATAACAAAGATTATTAATGTCATCATTATTTGATGAGAACCCATTTGGTCCTATCCAGGAATACAAGTAAGTAGAGTCTCCGCCATTTGCTGTGATATCAATAGAACCATTACAATCGTTGTAACAATTTGCATTAATAACATTATCAAGACTCACCCACAATAATGCTGGCTGTGATAGCTCAAATGTATCTAAATATATACAAGAGTTAATGTCTGCAATCTCTAGGTAATAGAATCCAGCTGTAAGACTTGAGATGTCTTCACTACTTGAAGAAAAACTATTGTCACTACTCCAACTGTATGAATATGGCGCTGTTCCTCCATTTGATGATATGGATATTAGACCATTATTTCCCCCATAAGTTGTAATTTGAACTAATGAGTCAATATTTAAATTAATTTCATTAGGCTCTGTTATCTGTATTGGGGCAATATTTTCAATACAGCCATTATCATCTGTTATTGATAGATTATAGTTGCCTACACATAAACTATCAAGATTATCTATTGATGACCATGTAATTCCTCCATCCCATGAGAAAGAATATGGGTAAATTCCTCCGCTAGCATTGCTTATGATCTCTCCGTCACATATTTGATTGCAAGTAATGTGAGATATATTTGGCGTAGATATCAATGCTGTTGGCTCATTTAAGATTATATTATTAGTTGCTGTACATCCATTTGCATCAACTATTGAATCCAAATAAGCACCTGCAGGCAGGCCTATTGTAAGTTGAGAGTTTTGTAGAATATTATTTAAATAGTTATCAAATGGACTAGTTCCTCCATTGATCTGGATATCAATCTCTCCATCACTTAGCCCATTACATGATATCTCGAATCCATTATGGTTTGTTGTGCTATATGCCGTGTATAAGCTATCAGGCTGAATTATAGTGATTGTATCATAGATCGTGCAGCCATTTAAGTCAGTTGCAGAATAAGGATAAACTCCAGCAGGAACTCCTGATGGAGAGACTAATGCTGTATTGAACTCCGTTAATGGATTGTACAATACTGTTGTGAATCCAGCCCATCCAAGAATATAATTCGTGTCACCTGGATTTACACCTATCGTTCCTCCAAAGAAGTTGACAATAGCACTCCCATCATTTGCCCCAAAACAACTAATATTGGTTTGCGTGTAGGATGATGCCAATGAGCTGCTATCATTTATCGTAGCATTGTTATTGATGCTGCAATTATTCGTGTCTGATATAGTGACATAATAAGTTCCAGCAGAAAGATTTGATAGATCCTCAGATGTTGCTCCGTTACTCCAGATGAACGAGTAATCTCCTGTTCCTCCATTTATAGTTAAGTCTATTGAACCATTAGCAGATATACAACTACTAATATCAGTAGATATAATACTTGAAGTTAATTGAGGAGGTTGTGAGATGTATATTGAGTCAGAGAACAAGCAATAATTACTATCTGTCACTGTATAAAAATAAATTCCTTCTCCTAAATTGTATTGAGAACTCCCATTCCAGTTTTGAGTATAAGGACTTGTTCCTCCAGTAATTGTTAGATTTGCTACCCCATTAGAGTCTCCGTAGCAAGAGACATTAACAGTATTTTCAGTTATAGATAGAGTTGATGGTTCGGAGATTGTAAAACTAATACTATCAATGCATTGTTGCCAGTTTTGATCTGTAACGATACAATGATAATTTCCTGGAGAAAGATTTGAGATTGAATTTGCTGTACCTCCATTGCTCCAATTATACAAATATTCATTACTACCATTTTGAATTGATAAAATACTTGCAGATCCATTATTGCTTCCTGAACATGTGACATTTGTAGTGTTAGTGCTATCAATTTTATATATTGAACAATCTACAAAGCTTAATGAAGTAGAGTCACTAGTGCCAATAGTTTGTATAAAGTTTCCTATTGAATCTAATTCTTGAGTTATCCAGTTTGCATAATATGTCCCATAATTAGCACCAGGCCTGAATCTTACTTTAATAATAACTTCTACTGAGTCTCCTTGGGATATTATCTGCCCTGTTGTATCTCCTAAAAAACTCCAATATCCGTAAGCATGTCCATTAGAATCAATATTATAGTTTAAGTTTGGCCAATTACCTAAAGGACTAAACCATTTTAGATCAAAATCGCCTTGTGATATATCTATGCTATCATGATATACATCAAATTCGGGGCGTACTCTTATATCGCAATTACTCGTATTAGTAAGTGTAAGAGTGTCAAATGACCAGACCCATAGGTTGTAAACCGGGTTTGGGTTAAAGCTATTAAGACGTTGAGTTAGACTTTTATTACAATTATTACTTATAGTGGTAAAATCATTTCCAAAACTCCAGTTGCCTCCACATTTTACTTTCCAGTTATATGTCGTAGATTCAGTTAATCCAATTAAGTGATAAGTTTCGGGACCATTTGTATTAGGCACTTGAATTGCAGCTTGCCATGTTAAAGCTGTGTCAGCTTTATATCTTAGAGAATAATTACTAGTATTACAGCCTCCATTATCCCAGTTTAACATTACATTAGTAGCGTTTATATTACTTACTGAAAGGTTTGTAGGTTGTTGGCCAAAACAAAGTAGTGATAAACTTCCTATTATAATAAGTATAATTATTCTTTTCATTATTTTACATATTCAATTTTGCAAATATACGAAATCCCACAAGTTATGTTCTGAGTAGTTTTCTTCTTCTCATGAAATTTATACTCTGTGTTATGTTATATTTGAAACAATCTTTTATTGAACTACGTTATGTATATATGATAATGGAATTTTTATATTTATGAGAAAAGAAAGTATCCTTCAAGTCTTGCTAATTTGTTTAATTATATTAATATTATTTTTATCATCATGTAGTTCAACACATCAATCTTGTTCGGCGGTATGCTTATTATGATATAGAATAATAGCAAAGTAAAATGACAATCAGAATTATTAAGTAGTTTATTTTTTTGTGATAACTTTGGCAAAAAAATATGAAAATAAAATTATTTACAATAGCTTTTGCATTTATAGGCTTGAATGCTTTTGCTCAGATTACGGTAACAGACGCTGACATTTCTAGTGTTGGAGATGTTGTTTATCAAGCTTATGACTCAATCCCAGCAGCTGCAATTAATGTTGGTAGCCCAGGTTTATCTCAAATATGGGATTTTTCTTCCTTACAAGAATTTTCAACAAATACTATATCTTTTATTTCACCTATAGGTACTATTTATGAGAGTCAATATCCAAATACTAATTTATGTTTAGATGATAATGGGTCATTGAGCTATTATGATAAAAATAGCTCAGGACTTTTTATACATGGGCTGGGAGACACAGTATTTCATTCCCCTGCTCTTTTCTATCCACTACCTTTAACTTATTCTCTTACAACTTCTGATGGACCAGTTGTAATAATAGATAACGTTATTACTGGAGCTTTGCTGAGTATGGCGATCCCAGCTACAGTTGTAGCTTCTTTATCTAGCGGTCTTGCTAATAGAGCGGATACAGCAATTATTAAGATAAATAATACCACAGACTTTTTAGTTGATGCATCAGGGATAATGACAACACCTTTAGGGGCATTTGATGTTTTAAGGTTAAAAACAATAAAATATACAGATTCAGAATTGGATGTATATTGTTCTGATACTATATCTGGTTTGGGAACATGGGTTACTAATGTCCCATTTTCTTCAATTCCTCTTTTGGCTAGTTTTTCAAATAATGAAATAGAATATAAATATCAATGGATAACAAATGATGCGGTAGTTGAGTTTCTTTTAGCAGAGATAGTAGTTGATGATTCAGACAATATTATTGGTGGAGTTTCTTTTCAAACTTCTATGCCAGCATCTTCTATTATACATGCTAAAGAGGATTGGTTGCAAGTATTTCCAAATCCTGCCTCTAGAGAGATTACGATTGCCTCTGATTTAATTCATTGTTCATATACCCTTATAGATGTAAAAGGGAACAGATTATTATCTAATGAGTTTAATAGTTCTACGATAATTGATCTGACTTCATTCTCTTCAGGAACATACTTTTTGCAGATTTATACAGAAGAAGGGGGCGTAATTGTAAAAAGAGTTATTTTAAAGTAGCTTTAGTGAGGTTAAAATTTATGTGTAAAAAAGTAATATATTAGAGATATGCGGAATATAACTATATTATTATTCTCTTTAATACCATTAACACTATTAAGTCAGAATTGTGATTCTTTACTTTATGAGTCTATTACAAATCCAGGTCCCTATAGTGTTGATTATATTACAGAACCTTTGGGTATTCGTAATGGTCCTGATTATTCAGGATCAACAATATTTTATCCTTTAAATAACAATATTGAGTGTGCTAGTATTGTACTTGTTCCTGGCTTTATGAATACAGAGTTAAGTATACAGAATTGGGGGCCATTTTTAGCTTCACATGGTATTGTTACAATGACAATTGGTACAAATAGCTTGCTCGATTCAGAATTCCAGCGGAAGGATGCTTTATTAGATGCAATAATCTCATTGAAGCATGAAAATAATAGATCATCATCTCCTTTATTTTACAGGTTAGATACAGCTGCTATTGCTGTTGGAGGGTTCTCAAAAGGAGGAGGAGGTGCTCAATTAGCCGGGGTTGATTTCCCTGATTTAAAAGCTATTATAGCCCTTTATCCTTGGCTAGATAATCCTTCACAATCAGATCTTAATCATAACATTCCTGTTATAATTATTAGTGGTCAGCTAGATGCTATTGCCCCGCCTGCATCACATGCTAATATTCACTATACTTATACTCCTAACACAACTAATAAGTTGAAATATGAAGTTGCACTTGCTTCTCATGATAATGTTAGTGGGCCAAATGGTGGCTTTGGAGAGGTTGGGAAAAGAGTTTTCTCATGGCTTCAGACATATCTTTTGAATGATAGTTGCTATTGTCCTTTATTATTAAATCCAGCTGTTACAGCATCAGATTATATAACAAATATTTCTTGTCCTATTATTAATCAGATATCTGAGATTTCATTTTCAAAAAAGAAGTTAATTAAAATCGTTGATATATTAGGCCGAGAAACAAAAATGGTTAATCAGAATCTCTTTTATCTTTATGATGATGGAACTGTTGAGAAGAAGATAGTTATTAACTAAATAATAGCTAGTATTATTAATCTCTTTTAAAATTTATAGATATGTCTTTAGGTAAATGGATAGGAATAGGAGCAGGGTGGTTTCTTGCAGGTCCAATAGGAGCAATAATTGGTTATTATATTAATAAAAGTTTTTTTGATGGAAAGAATGACCAAGCAAAAGCCTACGAGTTATCTCTCTTAATATTATCTTCTTTAGTAATAAAATCTGATGGGAAGGTGGTTAAGGCTGAATTAGATTATGTTAAGAGATTCTTTGTAAATACTTTTGGTATTCAAAAAGCTAATCAGTATTTTGAAGTTTTTAATAAGCTTAACAAGCAATCATTGTCCTCTCAGCTTCGTCCTGTGTGCCAGCAGTTAAATTCTTATGTAAACCATGCTTCAAGATTGCAAATAATACATTTTCTTTTTGGAGTTTCAGCAAGTGATAATGAGATACATGTGTCTGAGATTGAGTTGATCAAGAGGATTGCTAATTATCTTAACATAAACCAATATGATTTTGAGTCTATTAAGTCTATGTTTATTACTACAGGTAAGGGAGCTAAAAGTAATTTAGATAAATGGTATGCAATCTTGGAGTTAGATAAGAATGCTAGTGATGATGAGATTAAAAAGGCGCATAGAAAAATGGTGAGAAAATATCATCCTGATAAGTTGCAAGGTGTTAGTGAAGATATTATAAAATTAGCTGAAGAGAAATTTTTACTTGTTCAGGAAGCATACGAACAAATTAAGAAAAATAGAGTCTAGTACTTAATTAGCACAGCAATTTTCATTAGTAGTATTATAAATTTGATCTAGCACTTTATTTCTGAAGTCAAATATCTCGTTAACTCTTTTGTTAATAAATAAATAATTTGCTAGTTTCCCTAATATACCAAAAGGAGGGATGTATGTAATAATATCTTTCATTAGCACGCCATTATCTTGTACTTTAAAAATATGTTCGTGATGCCACATCTTATAAGGACCAACTCTTTGTTCGTCAACAAAAAAATTCTTTTCTTTAACGTGAGTAATTTCTGTAATCCAGGTTAAAGGTATATTCAGAATCGGTGTAACTTTATATGATATTATCATCCCAGGGTACATTACTTCATCTTTATTCTTAGAGGTAATAATGAATCCCATATTTTGAGGGGTGATTTTTTGAAGATTTTTTGGTGAAGACATAAAGCTCCATAAATCGTCTATATTAGTTTTTACTAGTTGTTCTCTAATTATTTGTGTGTAAGCCATATTTATTTTTTATAAAATGTACTTAGTTCTTTTTTTGCTTTTAAAACTTTTGGGGTTATTACTGCCGTACAATAACCTGCTGATGAGTTTTCTTTGTAATAATTTTGATGATATGCCTCCGCTTCATAAAAGGTATTAAACTGCTTTACTTCAGTTACTATTTTATTGTCAAATATTTCCTTATTTATTTGATCCATATATTTTATAATTATTTTTCTTTCTTCTTCATTATTATATAAAACTATTGATCTGTAGTGTGTGCCAATATCATTTCCTTGTCTATTTAGTGTTGTAGGGTCATGAGAAAGAAAAAATATTTTTATAATATCCTCTAGCTGTATCTGCTTTGTGTTATATTGTATTTCACATACTTCAGCGTGTTCTGTTATTCCTTGAGTTACTTCTCTGTAAGAAGGGTTTTTTATTTTACCGCCTGCAAATCCACTCTTTACATTTACTACGCCAATAACATCTTCAAATATTGCTTCTGTGCACCAAAAACAACCACCTCCAAGATGAATGGTCTTTAGATTATTATTCTTTAATTCAGTCATCTTCTTATTTTTATCTTCAATGCTAACTACGATCTCATTTCTTCTATTTAAAAATTGATACGGTGAATTATATATTAACACCTCAAAATCATCTTTATGTGCTATGTTATATTGCTGTAGTGCTTTTTTTAGTTTGTTGATGTGATTTTGTTCTTTTTCTTTATTTGAATATCCAGAGTAAGCTATCGATGCTTTTAAATTAGACGGTTCTTCATATATTAATAGCTTGTTGTTTTTTGCTTTTGGTAAGTTTTGTAATGTATATTCATCAGGCATAATAAAAGCCATCTCATTTTTATTGTGTAGCTTGATTACTACTGGAGAGGTCATTTCTATTTTTTCTTCTGTTTTATTTCCTCCAAATATATATCCCGCTACATTTCTAAATGAGTTATCCCTATCTTTAATATTTTTCGGAATATATGAGACATAAATGAGTTTCTTGTATTCTCGGATTTCTATATTTCCTATTTTCTGAATAACTGTGTATTGATTACTCTTTGTTTCTTTAAAAGGTTTAATTGCAAATAATAATGTTATAATTCCAACTACAGTTATAAGTATTGTTTTCATTTATTTTTTTTGTAAAAATACTATTATATAAAGAAGAAGTACTATAACTTATTATATTTGTGATATGAAGAAACTACTTATTATACTGCTTTGTTTGCCTATTATTTTGTTATCCCAGAATACAAAATATAGTAAGGCGCAGATTTATTATAAAAATCAGTCAGAGTATAATCTATTAAGAATAAATGGAGTCGTTCTTGATCATGCTAGAATTAAGAAAGATGTATTTATTGAATCAGATTTTTCATCAGTTGATATTAGTATAGCAAGAGATTTAGGCTTCGAGGTTAAAGTGTTAATTGATGATGTTCAGGATTATTATATTAATAGGAACTTATTAGAGACTAAAAATGAAAAAACACCAAATAATTTATGTTCTAATGGAAGTTTTAATTATACAACACCTGTAAATTACAATCATGGATCTATGGGAGGATACTTAACGTATAACCAAGTTATGTCAGAGATTGATAGTATGGCTGTATTATTTCCAAATTTAATCACTGTAAGATCGCCAATTAGTACATTTACTACATATGAGGGGAGAAATCTTTATTGGGTTAAGATCTCTGATAATCCTAATATTGATGAAAATGAACCTGAGATTCTATATGATGCAGTGCATCATGCAAGAGAGCCAATGTCTGTTCAGCAATTAATTTACTATATGTGGTATCTACTAGAGAATTATTCTTCTAATCTAGAGGTCCAGACAATAATTAATAATACTGAGTTATATTTTGTTCCTTTTGTTAATCCAGATGGATTCATCTATAATGAGACTACCTTTCCTAATGGTGGTGGAATGTGGAGAAAAAATAGAAGAAATCATTTTAATGGTGATTTTGGTGTTGACAATAATAGAAACTACAATTATATTGACGGTACTAATGGAAGTGTTTGGGGAACTAATGGGATTTCATTTAATACATATTCTAATGTTTATTGTGGCACAAGTCCATTTTCAGAACCAGAGAATCAAGCAATGAAATGGTTTATTGAACAACATGAGTTTAGATTAGCACTCAATAATCATTCATATAGTCATCTATTATTATATCCTTTTGGTTTTGATCTTAATCAATATTCTCCTGATCATGACACTTATTTTGCGATTTCTGACTTGATGACTTCACGCAATAATATGGATAGTCAATTAGCATGGGAATTATATCCAGCGGCAGGTACTTCTGATGATTTTATGTATGGAGACACTAGTAATCATCAAAAGATATTTTCATTTACTCCTGAGATTGGAACGGGATTACAAGGATTCTGGCCAGCCTCGTCAGATATTGACCCTTTATGTCAAAGTATGATGCCTTTAAATTTGACAGCAGCTCATTTGGTTGGTAATTATGCAAAAGCTACTGATAAACATGCATTTTCTTTTGTAAGTGTAAATGGATTTATATTATATGATATTACTAGATATGGCTTGGAAAGTCCAGCTAATTTTACAGTATCAGTTATTCCTATCTCTAATAATATACAGAACATTGGCCCTGCTAATCAACATAATAATATGTCAATGTTACAAACAGATTTAGATTCTATAAGTTATAGTCTTTCAAATAATATTTTGCCAGGTGATTTAATTGAGTATGTTATTGTTATGAATAATGGGCTATATTCTTTTAATGATACTATTAGAAAGATATATGGGACTCCTCAGCTTCTTTATAGTAATAATGGTACAAGTATGTCAGGATGGATTAATCAATTTTCTTGGGGAACTACTTTTTCTTCTTTCCAATCTAGTCCATCCTCCATTACAGATTCGCCTTTTGGTAATTATAGTAATAATACTAATAATAAGATATCACTATTAAGCCCCGTTTCATTAAATAATTCAGTTGCGGCTTATGTTTCTTTTTGGGCCAAGTGGGATATAGAAGATAACTGGGATTATGTGCAATTTGAGGTGTCTGAGGATAATGGAAATACGTGGGTTCCTCAATGTGGAATTTATACTGAAGAGGGTGCTGTTGATCAGGATATGGGACAACCTGTATATGATGGGTTGCAAACTAATTGGGTAAGGGAAACTATAGATCTAGGTGACTATTTGAACCAAGATATTTTAGTCCGTTTTAAGATTGTTACAGATGGAGCAAATACCTATGATGGTTTTTATTTTGATGATTTTGAAATTAATGTTATTTTTAATTCAGTTTTAGGATGCACTGATTCTTCTGCATGTAATTATGATTCTTTAGCAACAATAAATAATAATATGTGTAATTATAATTCAGAATCATACGATACGGTTTATACTAATAATGTAATCTTATGGAATGGTATGTTTCTAAGTATATCTGGTGATTATTCAGATACGCTCATTAATACAAATGGATGTGATAGTATTGCATATCTTAATTTAAATATTATTACAACAGGGATCTTAGATATAACTAATATGGAAAGCAACTTAATTAAGATTACAGATATATTAGGACAAGAAACGCCTTACAGAAGAAATACCCCTCTAATCTACTTATACGATGATGGTACAATAGAGAAAAGAATAGTGATAGAATAAAACAATAAATAACAATGAAAAAACTACTACTTATATTCTGCTCTATGTCTTTATTGACTAATGCTCAAGAACTTTCTTTAACATATAATCAGGCTAATGATACTAAATTTGTAAAAGGCTATAAAAATAATACGTTAATTGATTCATACACAACAAAAGAGGGTTTTACAATAAAGATAGGGGATACTTTAATCATAGGTAACGCAATAATTAAGAAGAAGAATAGAAAAAGGTATCTATTCAATGATGTCTTTTCTTATATTGCTGTTGGAAAAATTAAAAGTACAACTAATAAAGAATACAGATATCTACCTCATAATTTTTCTGGAAGTAAGGTTATTGTGCGTTCAATGTTTGTTACACATGAAAAATATATTGGATATAAGATATTTCCTAAGCGTAATGAGATGCCATTATATGTAAGTGTTTTTGTAAAAGGAGCAACACAAGGGATCTCAGAAATTCTAGGAAAGTCTAGAAAAACAATTTTAGATATAGAGAAAGCACTGTCATCAGGAGAGGTTGCTTTATTAGAACCTAAAGAATTAAATCTTAAGCAAGAGAGTTCACAAAAAGATAATAATAAGTATGATGCTTTATTAAAATTAGGAGAATTAAAAGAATCAGGGATTTTAACTGAGGAAGAATTTAATAAAGAGAAGAAGAAGATTCTTAACGACGAATAAGAAATATTAAATTAGCAGAAACCATTGAAATATCTAGTTCGTTCAAGGGGGTGTCTACTATTATAGCTTCTAACTATAATAGAGAGATTTATCCAAGCTATGATTAACGCCTTTTCTACTACTATTTTTTCCAATCAAAGCAGACCATTGTTTCGCTCGCTTCTGAAGGTCTTGAGCAGCTGTCTAACCCAAAATGAGAGCAATTAGCGCATGAAGAATTTTTTGTTATAGAATCTTTATAGCTATGGCTGTCACAGAAATTATTAATTTCTACTTTTTGTTGATGTGTCTGACAAATAAAATCCCTAAGTAAATTTTCACAGTTTATACAAGTATTGATATTTCTTAATTCCATAATCTTTAATTTTGTTTATTTTAATACGACAAATATACTATATAAGTTTCAGTATTTAAAACTTAAGTGACTGATTATTAGTAATTTATAATTAGAATAAATAAAAATAAGATAATCTCAGTATTTGTACTGACATCTAGGTTGTTAAAAATTTATTATGTTTGTAACAATAAAAACTTAAAATTATGAAGAAATTACTTTACTTATTTTTAATACTTCCTTTAGTTTTTTCTTCTTGCAAAAAAGAAGATGAAAAAGTACAAGGATGTACAGACTCAGCAGCATCAAACTACAACTCAAATGCAGAGGAAAATGATGGTTCATGTTTATTTGATGGATGTACTGATTTATTAGCTACTAACTATGATCCAGCAGCTAATAATGATGATGGTTCGTGCGAATATAGTATAATAGCTTCCTGGGATCTGGATCAGATATGGATAGACAATCAAGATGTAACTGGAAGTTTTTTTGAATTTGAGTATACTTTCTATAACGATAATTCTACATACTATGAATTTTCATTAGCAGATGGTAATGGAAATGTACTCACCGATTATGGTTCTGAAGTGTGGGCTCTGTCTGGATCAACTATAACATGTGTTGATATAGTAGATGGTGACATTGCAATATGGACTGTGGATCATATAAACGGGACACAATTACATATGTCTGCTACTTTAGATGGATCTCTTTGGGATATTCATTTAAAAAAGTAAATAAACATAATCTAAAAAAATACTATAATATATTTTAATACAACTAATTAATTATTCATTAATATAGTGAAATAAAAAAGACCCCAAATAAGGGGTCTTTTACTTTGTAGCGGGAAGCACTGAAATATCTAACTCTTTAAAAAGGGACTTACT
>CEWO01037389.1_pt1 | contig 93587 bp, 93 predicted proteins | sample 361561 | NCBI WGS metagenome assembly CEWO01 (sample SAMEA2623627, study PRJEB7988) | marine metagenome | isolation source: saline water (ENVO:00002010), including
TGTACTCAATTTGGATATTTGTATAGGACTAGTATAGCTCATTTGAAGTGCCCTATTTCTTTCTTTTTCCATGTAAGCACCACGAACAAGTTTTATACCATAAAAATATTTTTTTTCTTTAGATACTTCGAGGTTTTTTTTGATTTTTGATAAAGTACCTGTCCTATAACATTGGTGAGTTAAAAATATAACAGAAGATTTTCTATTATAAATCTGCATTAACTCAATAGCAACATTATCAATAGCATCTTGAATCCAAGTCTCTTCAGCATCTATCAAGACCTGAACATTATTTCTTACAGCAGAATCACAAAGGTCTATCAATCTTTTCTTAAATGACATGTATTCTTTTGAATCATAAGTATACTCTCCACTTGAAATTTTTTCTAATGAATCTATATCTAATAAACCTGTACATTTTATGGCAATAAATGGCAACCCTTCTTTACCTAGAAAATTAATAATATTAATGGAGTCTTTCTTATAATTCTCAAATCCTTCAACTGAAGATTCTGCTTCAATTGAATACTCAGGCATTGCACTTATATTATATTTTTTTAATGAAAGGAAAGTTTCTTTACAATCCTCAAGTGTTTCTCCTCCACAGAAATGATTAAATATTGTGTTTTTGATTATTAACTTAAATGGGAGCCTTAATTTTAGAACTAAAAGAAGAAAAGCATTACCAATTTTAGTAAGTAGTGGATAGTCAAGAACAGAAAATAAAAAATAAGCTTTTGTTAGTTCAAAATTTGATTTATTAGTAAACGCTAATTCTGTGTTATTAAATAAGTTTTTTATATTTTTGTCCACTTACGTAAGTTGTAGTATTTATTACAAAAAGCAAAAATATAATAGAAATGAGCAAAAAGTTAAATATCGATCCAATTAATACATGGATAAAAAATGAAAACGATCCATTAATAATCTCAGGGCCATGTAGCGCAGAAACTTATGACCAACTTTTTGAGACTTGTAAGCAATTAAAATCTCATGGAATAAATCTAATGAGAGCTGGAGTTTGGAAGCCAAGAACTAGACCAGGAACATTTGAAGGAAATGGTGAGGAGGCTCTTAAATGGATCTCAGATATCAAAAAAGAATTAGATGTACAGTTTACTGTAGAGGTTGCAAATACTAGCCATATCGAATTAGCTTTAAAGTATGGCATTGATATATTATGGATAGGTGCTAGAACAACTGTAAATCCTTTTTCAGTTCAAGAAATAGCGGACTCGTTAAAAGGTACTGATACACCAATTCTTATCAAAAACCCTATAAATCCAGACCTCTCTCTTTGGATGGGTGCTCTAGAAAGAATAAATAAAGCTGGCATAAATAAACTTGGAGCAATCCATAGAGGTTTTTCAATGACTGGAAAATCAAAATATAGATACATTCCTATGTGGAAAATTGCTATAGATCTTAAAAGTAATTTACCAAACCTTCCTGTAATCTGTGATCCTTCTCATATATGTGGAAATAGAGATATGATTTTCGAAACATCTCAAAAAGCTTTAGACCTAGGTTATGATGGTTTAATAATTGAGTCACATATTGACCCTGATAATGCGTGGAGTGATGCTAAGCAACAGATTACTCCAGAAACTTTATCAAAGATGAAGAAAGATTTGAAGGTGAAAAGTTCTAATGAAGAGGAAAAATCATATCAACATCTTCTAAACGAAATAAGAGAAGATATTGATGATGTTGATAAAGAAATAATTGATATTATCTCTAAGAGAATTGGGCTTGTTGAAAAAATTGGTGAATTCAAAAAAGAACAAGATCTTACAACTTTTCAAGTTGACAGATGGAATGAGATATTTAAATCCAGAATTAATTGGGCGGTGGAAAAGGGATTAGAGAAAGATTTTATTGAGGATTTATATAAAGTTATTCACCTGGGTTCAATTAATGTTCAGAATAAAATAGTAAATAAAAAAAAGGCTAATTTTAAAATATGATTCCTGATCATATTCTAATTGGAAAGACTGAAAATAATTTATCTAAGATTATAAAATCTGGAAATTACTCTAAGGTTGCTTTTCTTCTTGACACTAATACTTTAAATCATTGTTTTAATAAAATTTCTAAAAGTATTGATTTTCAATATGAAAAGATTTTAATTGATGAAGGAGAAGAAAATAAAAATTTAGAAACTTCAAAAAAAGTTTGGGATAAACTTATTGAATACAAATTTGATAGAAAATCAATTCTAATAAATTTAGGAGGAGGTGTGATTTGTGATCTAGGTGGCTTTGTTGCCTCAACCTTCATGAGAGGTATTGATTTTATAAATATCCCAACAACTCTTTTATCACAAGTAGATGCAAGTGTTGGAGGAAAACTTGGGATTGATTATAAAAATATAAAAAATGTAATTGGAGTATTTAAAGAACCTAATAAGGTAATAATTGATACTAATTATTTAATTACATTATCAGAAAGAGAGTTAAAATCTGGTTATGCTGAAGTTATAAAACATTGTCTTATTAGAGATAAAATTATGTTTGATAAAATTCATAATCATGAGTGGACAGATATTGACTGGGATTTTATAATTAATCACTCAATAAAAATAAAATCTGATATCGTTAAAAAAGATTTAAAAGAAAATGGTCTTAGAAAAATATTAAATTTTGGTCATACTATTGGTCATGCGATTGAGACAACTTACCTAAATAAATTAAATAAATTTTTACATGGTGAAGCTATCGCAATAGGAATGATCTGTGAAGCTTACATTTCAAATCACATCAATAAATTAAGAAATGATGAACTCGAAAAAATAACAAACTATATAAGGAAAGTATTCAAATTATCTAAAGTTGAATACTATGATGAGATAATTAAAAATGCATATTTTGACAAAAAAAATCTTTCAGAAAAGATAAGAACTTCCTCTTTAAAAGGTATAGGAAATTGTGAATATGACATTGAGATTAAAGAAGATATAATAATTCAAAGTCTTAACTACTATAATCTAAAGTGTGATGGATAATTATACAATTAAATTTTTATCCCCACCAAAAGATATATCTATAAAATTAAATGCTTCAAAAAGTGAAAGTAATAGATTAATTATTATAAAGGCATTAGCAAAGGAAGAGATAGAAATTAAAAACCTATCAAACGCAAATGACACAATTCTTCTAAAAAAACTAGTAAGTAAAAATTCATCAAAAATATGGGATGCAGAAGATGCAGGGACAACTATGAGATTTCTCACATCATATTTATCACTAAAAAAAGATGGTGTATTATTGACAGGTACTGATAGAATGAAGAAAAGACCAATTAAGGTTTTAGTAGATGCGCTAAATAAAATAGGAGCAACTATTTCCTATCAAGGAGAAGAAGGATACCCACCATTAAATATTAAAAAAAAAATTATTGAAAATATTAATAAAGTTGAAATAAGAGGAGATGTAAGTAGCCAATACATATCCTCTCTACTTTTGATTGCTCCAAAACTTAAAAATGGAATAGAAATAAATATAATAAAGCCTTTCTATAGTAAGCCATATGTTAAAATGACTCTTCGTCTAATGGAATTTTTCGGCGTGATATATAAATTTGATAATAATCAAATTAGAATAAAAAGTCAGAATTATAAAGGTGGCACCTATTCTGTAGAATCAGATTGGTCTGCAGCAAGTTACTGGTACAGCATATTATCTATAAATAAAAATATTAAAAAAATTAACCTATTAGGTTTAAGAAAGGACTCCTTACAAGGGGATCAAATTATTTCAAAGATAATGTCATTAATAGGTATAAATACTACTTATAATAAAAATGGAATTGAGATAATTAAGAAAAACACTATATGTGATTATATTGAATTAGATTTTAAAGATTGTCCTGATTTAGCTCAGACTGTTCTTGTAGTAGCCGCTTTCCATAAAATAAAACTAAAAATTTATGGAGTAGAAAGCCTAAAAATTAAAGAAACTAACAGACTTAATGCAATGAAAAATGAGCTAAATAAAATAGGAGTAAGGTTTTATGAAAAAGGAAATTTTTGGATACTAGAAAGAAGAGATAAAAAATTTCCAATATCAGTTTCAATAAATACATATAAAGATCACAGAATGGCAATGGCATTTGCCCCACTAGCATCAGAAATAAATATATCAATAAATAACCCTGAAGTAGTAAACAAGTCTTACCCAATGTTTTGGGATGATATGAAAAAAGCAGGATATAATATTACTTGATATATCTGAAATCTTGACCTTTTTTAATATTAAGCACAGATTCATACATCAGACATATACAACTTTCAACATCATCTTTATGAACAGTCTCAACAGTCGTATGCATATATTTTAAAGGTAAAGATATTAGTGCAGAAGCTACCCCATCATTAGAGTAGGCAAATGCATCAGTATCAGTTCCTGTAAATCTTGAAGCAGCCATTAACTGATGAGAAATTTTATTTTTCTTTGCTATTTCTATAAGTAATTTCAATAAATTATTCTGTACTGCAGGACCAAAAGTTAAGGCAGGTCCTTTACCTGCTTTAATATCTCCACTTTTTTTCTTATCATACATAGGAGAATTAGTATCATGAGTTACATCTGTAACTATAGCAACATCTGGATTTATTCTCTCAGCTATCATCTGAGCTCCTCTCAAACCAATTTCTTCTTGTACTGAATTAACAACATATAATCCAAAATCTAATTTCTTTTTATTTTGATGAAGTCTTTTAGCTACCTCAGCAATCATAAACCCTCCCATTCTATTATCAAGAGCTCTTCCAGTATAATACTTTTTATTTAATACCATAAGCTCATCTTCAAAAGTAATTACACACCCTACATGTATCCCTAAGGCTTCAACTTCTTTCTTAGAAGAACAACCCACATCGATAAAAATATTTTTAAGAGATGGAGTTTGTTCTGTCTTTGGATCTCTTACGTGAATTGCTGGCCACCCAAAAACTCCTTTTACAACTCCTTTATCTGTTTGAATATTCACTCTTTTTGATGGTGCAATTTGGTGATCTGAACCGCCATTTCTAATTACGTATATGTAACCATCATCTGTGATATAATTTACAAACCATGATATTTCATCTGCATGAGCTTCAATAACAACTTTATATTTTGATTCAGGATTTATAACCCCAACAACTGTACCGTATGTATCAGATATATATTCATCTATATATGGGCTAATATAATCTAGCCAAATCCTTTGACCCGATGACTCAAATCCTGTCGGTGAGTGGTTATTCAAATACTTAAACAAAAATTCTTCGCTATGTTTATCCATTATTCTTATTATTCTTCTATTACGTAAAAAATGTCTTCAGACTCTTTTTTCATTAAATATTCTTCTCTTGCATACTTCTCTAAAATTTCTTCATCACTTTCAAACTTTTCTTTATCTATAGTGACTTTATCAATCTCTTGAACATAAAATTCCTTTTCCGTACTTAATTCATCTAATTTCTCAGATAATCTAAACCTATTAATAAAACCATTAGAGTCAATTATTGTCATCCAAATAATAAAAGAAATAAAAAAAAGAAAATAAAAATTTTTTAAAAGATCTCTAAACTTTTTGAAAACCATATTCCAAATATAATTATTTATTTAGAAGGAAATTTTGCTTTTTCACCTAAATCCTCTTCGATTCTAAGAAGCTGATTATATTTAGCAGTTCTATCAGATCTAGATAATGAACCTGTCTTGATCTGTCCAACATTTAATCCAACTGCAATATCAGATATAGTAGAATCTTCTGTCTCGCCAGACCTATGTGATACAACAGCAGTCCAACCTGAATCTTTAGCTAAGTTAATTGCACTTATAGTTTCTGTCAATGTACCTATTTGATTTGGTTTTATAAGAATAGAATTTGCACTTTTATCTTTAATAGCTCTTTTGAGATATTTTAGATTAGTGACAAGCAAATCATCTCCAACTATCTGGCACTTATTGCCAATTGAACTTGTAAGCATACCCCAACCTTCCCAATCGTTTTCATCACAACCATCTTCAATGCTATCAATTGGATAATTATCTACTAAACTTTTTAAAAAATCGACTTGATCTTGAGAGCTTAGGACATCTCCTTTATTCCCCTCAAAAAGACGGTAATCATATAATCCATCTTTATAAAATTCAGATGCAGCACAGTCCATAGCTAATGTAATATCTTTACCAGGCACAAAACCTGCCTTTTCTATAGACTTTAATATAGTTTCTATAGCCTCTTCAGTACCACCTCTAAAATTTGGAGCAAATCCACCTTCATCACCAACCGCAGTACTTAACTTTTTATCTTTTATTATTGACTTTAAAGTATGAAATATTTCAGCACCATATCTTAGAGCATCACTGAATGAATTTGCACCCACTGGCCTTATCATGAACTCTTGAAAAGCTATGGGAGCATCAGAATGAGAACCACCATTAATTATATTCATCATAGGAACAGGCAATAAATTAGCATTATCTCCACCTAAATGTTTATATAATGGTATACCATTGAGATTAGATGTAAGATGAGCATAAGCTAGTGAAACACCTAATATAGCATTTGCACCAAGGTTTGATTTGTTGTGAGATCCATCAAGATCTATTAATAAATTATCTATTTCTTTTTGATTATTACAACTCTTTCCAAGTAACTCATTAGAAATAGTAGTGTTAATGTTATTTACTGCTTTGCTAACTGCTTTACCAAGATACTCTTTCCCACCATCTCTAAGCTCTACAGCTTCGTTTTCACCAGTAGATGCACCAGAAGGAACAGCTGCCCTACCCATGATATTATCGGAATAAATATCCACCTCAACTGTAGGATTTCCTCTAGAATCTAAAATTTGTCTTCCTTTGATTTTTGTTATCTTATTCACCCTTTATGATATTAATGAAATCATCAAACAAATATCTCGAATCATGAGGTCCTGGAGATGACTCAGGATGATACTGAACTGAAAAAGCTTTTTTACCTTTAACTTTAATCCCTTCGACTGTGTCATCATTAAGATTTACATGGGTCAACTCTAAGGATGTGGATTTTTTTATTTCTTCCATGGAAACACCAAAGCCATGATTCTGAGAGGTTACCTCTGATTTACCTGATGATAAATTCTTAACTGGATGATTTATTCCACGGTGTCCATTATGTAATTTATAAGTAGAAACATCACATGCTCTAGCTAAAATTTGATGGCCCAGACATATACCAAATACTGGGATATTTTTTTGTATAATTTCTTTTACTGTATTAACTGCATAGTCCATAGAAGCAGGATCACCTGGTCCATTAGATATAAAGTAACCATCAGGGTTCCATTCATGCATGTTTTCAAAAGAAGTTTTAGCAGGAAAAACTTTACAATAGACTCCCCTTTCACTAAAATTTTTAAGAATTGATTTTTTACAACCAAGATCTAATACTGCAATCTTGAGGTCAGAATTTTTATCTCCAAATGTATATTCATTTTTTGTAGTTACTTTAGAGGATAATTCTAAATTTTTCATTGGAGGGACAGCATTAAGAAGACTATTAAGTTTTTCAGCATCAAGTATCTCACTAGAAATTATGGCATTCATTGCGCCCTTATCTCTAATATATTTTACTAATTTCCTTGTGTCTATATCATAAATAGCAACAGTATTATTTTTTATAAAATATTCTTCTAAGCTCTCTCCAGAATTATATCTACTATAAACCTCAGAATACTCATTTATAATTACCCCATTAATTTGAGGAGTTTCACTTTCCTGTTCTTCATCAACCGTACCATAATTTCCTATATGTGAAGAGGTATTAATAATTATCTGTCCAAAATATGAAGGATCAGTATAGATCTCCTGATAACCAGTCATGCCAGTATTAAAACATATTTCGCCAGTAGCAATACCAATTTTACCGAGAGATGTGCCTTCGAAGATTGAGCCATCTTCTAGTAACAGAACTGCAGATTTTCTAGATTTCAATTCCATTTTTGTCCCAAAAATATATAATAAAAAAGGGATTAAATAAATTTAATCCCTTTAAATTATCAATTTCAAAAAAGATACTATTTCGATTTTTTATCTTTTGAGTCTTTTGTCTCTTTTTTAACTACTTTTTTTTCTTTTTTGGTAGCTTTTGGTTTATCATCAGATCCTACATCTGCAGTAGATTTCTTTCTTCTTCTTCTTCTAGATTTAGTGCCTTTATCACTTTCATCAACTCCTAATAAAAGGGTGTTATAATCAACCAATTCGATTATAGACATCTCGGCATTATCACCAAGTCTAAATCCAGTTTTAATAATTCTTGTATAACCACCGGGTCTAGAGGAAATCTTTTCTGATACTTTATTGAACAACTCATTAACAGCTTCCTTATTTTCTAAAATAGAAAATACGGATCTTCTAGAGTGAGTGGTATCGGATTTAGATTTTGTCAACAATGGCTCAACAAACTTCCTTAGAGCTTTAGCTTTAGCCAAAGTAGTCTCAATCTTCTTATGTAATATTAAAGATGATGCCATATTGGAAAGCATAGACTTTCTATGTGGCGCTTTTCTACTTAAATGGTTAAATCTCTTCCCGTGTCTCATTAATCTAAATTATACTTAGTTAAATCCATCCCAAAATTAAGACCTTTAACATCTACAAGTTCCTCAAGTTCAGTTAGTGACTTTTTACCGAAATTTCTGAATTTCATCATATCAGATATTTCAATACTCACAAGATCACCTAAAGTTTTAATATCAGCAGCTTTAAGACAATTATATGCTCTAACTGATAAATCTAGATCATTTAATGAGGTTTTAAGAAGTTTTCTCATATGAAGTAATTCTTCATCAACTACTTCTATCTCATCAGAATTATCTTCTGCAAACTCCATATCCTTATCAGAGAATAAATAGAAATGTTTAATTAATAACTGAGCTGATCCCTTTAATGCATCTTCAGGATGAATTGAACCATCAGTTTGAATATCTAAAATCAATTTCTCAAAGTCAGTTTTTTGCTCTACTCTAGTATTTTCTATATTATATTTAACATTAATTATTGGAGTAAATACAGAATCAATAGAAATAAAATCTACGTCAGAAGAATTAGAATTATTTTCTTCAGATGACACATATCCTCTACCTCTTTCTATTTTAAGCTCAATTGAAAATTTAACTTTTTTACTAAGCGTACAAATCTCTTGATCAGGATTCAAAACCTGGTAAGAGCTTGTACTTTTAGCAATATCTCCAGCAGTTAATGTCCCCTTTTTATCGAAAGATACTACCACACTATTGTCTGGCTTTTCGGTTAATGACTTAAATCTTATAGTTTTCAGGTTTAAGATTATCTCTGAAGCATCCTCTACAATACCATCTATAGTTGAAAATTCATGTTGTATACCTGGGATTTTGATACCAGTAATTGCATATCCTTCTAAAGAGGATAATAATACTCTTCTTACCGCATTACCAATGGTTAGTCCATAACCTGGTTGAAGTGGAGAGAATGTAAAAATACCGTGGAAATCATCGGCTTTTTCCATTACTATCTTATCTGGTAATTGAAATGAAAGTAGTGACATAGTTTTTAAAGTTTATTTATACAATATTTTTATTTTGAATACAATTCAACAATTAATTGTTCATTAATATTTTCTGGTATTGCTTCTCTATCTGGATAAGTAACAAGTTTTCCAAGAAGAGATTTATCATCCCACTCTAACCACTTATACTTATTTGCAGTTTTATTAGATACACTTTCAGATATAGCAACAAGGGATTTAGAACGTTCTCTTACGGCTATCATATCACCTTCTTTTAAAGTATATGATGGAATATTAACAAGGTTTCCATTGACTGTAATATGCTTATGAACTACTAACTGCCTAGCAGATCTTCTAGTTGGAGCAATACCTAATCTGTAAACAATATTATCAAGTCTTGCTTCAAGTAATTGTAATAGGTTTTCTCCTGTAATACCATCTTTTCTAGTAGCCTTATCAAACATATTTCTAAACTGTTTTTCTAAAATACCATATAGATATTTTGCCTTTTGTTTTTCAGCAAGCTGAATAGCATACTCTGATTTTTTTCTTCTTCTACCTCTTCCATGTTGCCCTGGAGGATGAGGTTTTTTCTCTAATGCCTTAGTGTCACCAAATATAGGTTCTCCATATTTTCTTGAAATCTTAGATTTAGGTCCAGTATATCTTGCCATTATTTAATAATTTAAACTCTTCTTCTTTTAGGTGGTCTACATCCATTATGTGGTAATGGAGTTACATCATTAATAGACATAACATCTAATCCAGCATTTTGCATGGCTCTGATTGCAGAATCTCTTCCAGCCCCAGGACCTTTTATAAAAATATCTACTTTTCTCAAACCAAGTTCAAATGCAGTTTTAACAGCATCTTCAGTAGCTATCTGAGCTGCAAATGGTGTGTTTTTCTTAGAACCTCTAAAACCCATTTTACCAGCAGAAGACCATGATATAACCTGACCTGTTTCATTAGTAATAGAAATGATGATATTGTTAAAAGAACACTTTATGTGGGCTTGCCCATTAGTTTTAACAACAACAACTCTCTTTTTAGACTTATCTTTCTTCTTATTCATTATTTAACTGCTTTCTTTTTATTTGCAACTGTTTTTCTTTTTCCTTTTCTTGTCCTGGAATTATTTTTTGTCTTTTGACCACGAACAGGGAGACCTTTTCTGTGTCTCAAACCCCTATAACAACCAATATCTAGTAACCTTTTGATATTTAGTCTTACTTCAGATTTCAGATCACCTTCTGTTTTAAATTCATTAGAAATAATATTTCTTATTTTATTTGACTCATCTTCAGTCCATTCAGAAACCTTTTTCTCTAATCCTACTCCTGCCTCATTTAATATTTTAATAGCAGAACTTCTACCAAGACCATATATATAGGTCAAGGCAATTTCTCCTCTTTTATTATCTGGAATATCTATACCTGCAATTCTCATAATTTATCCTTGCCTCTGTTTAAATCGAGGATTTTTTTTATTAATTACATAAACCTTTCCCTTCCTCCTTATGACTTTACAGTCACTACTTCTTTTCTTAACTGATGCTTTAACTTTCATTTTATTTATATCTAAATGTTATTCTAGCTTTTGTTAAATCATACGGTGACATATCAAGTTTTACTTTATCTCCAGGCAAGAGTCTTATGTAATACATTCTCATCTTACCAGAAATATGAGCTGTCACAATATGCCCATTGTCTAATTTAACTCTAAACATCGCGTTAGATAGTGCTTCTGTCACTATACCATCCTGTTCTATCGCTTTCTGTTTAGCCATAATTAAACGCTTCTTCCTTTTATTTTACCTGATTTCATCATTCCATCATAATGCCTCATCAGTAAATAACTTTCTATTTGCTGCAAAGTATCCAATATTACTCCAACCATAATTAACAAAGATGTTCCACCATAAAACTGAGCAAAACTCTGGTTTACACCAAACATCATTGCAAAAGCTGGTAGTATTGCAACTACAGCTAAAAGAATAGAACCTGGAAGAGTTATCCTATCCATAACATTAGATATAAAATCTGATGTTTCAGGACCAGGTTTAATTCCCGGAATAAATCCGTTATTTCTTTTCATATCATCAGCCATTTTATTAGGATTGACAGTAATTGCAGTATAAAAAAATGTAAACGCAATTATCAATACTGCAAAGGTCACATTATACAACCAAGACTGCATGTTTGAAAAAGAGGTTGCAATATATTGAAAAAAATCTGAATTTTCAGCAAACTGGAGTCCAATTATAGCAGGTAAAAACATCAGAGCCTGAGCAAAAATAATAGGCATAACTCCAGAAGAATTAACCTTTAAAGGAAGATATTGTCTTTTACCACCATAAAGGCTGCTGCCTACTACCTGTTTTGCATACTGAACAGGTATTCTTCTTATAGCTTGAACAAGCATAATTGTAAACATCACTACTAAAAATAATACTCCAATTTCTATTAGAAAGATTAGAGCCTGGTTCATACCTCTAGATAGAGCCTCAGCAACTATACTTCCTGGAAATCTTGAGATTATACCTATCATTATCAGCATTGAAATACCATTACCTATCCCCTTATCCGTTATCTTCTCACCGAGCCACATACAGAATATTGTGCCAGAGGTTAAAATCACCAAGCTAGAAATCGTAAATAAAAATTTATTTTGTACAAGAATAGCCTCTGCAGGTATAGTTCCTGATATATATGCTGTACTTTGAAATAAACATATTACTATAGTCAGGTACCTAGTTATTTGAGTCATTTTCTTTCTTCCGCTATCTCCCTCCTTTTGTAGTTTTTGAAAATAAGGTAAAGCAACACCAAGTAGCTGCACTACAATTGAAGCAGATATATATGGCATGATTCCAAGAGCAAAGATAGAAGCATTACTAAATGCACCTCCTAAAAAGGTATCCAGTAAACCAAAAATACCTCCTGCACTCTGCTGTAACTTCGATGGATCAATTCCAGGAAGTACCACAAAAGAGCCTAATCTAAAAATTATCAAAAAGAATACGGTATTGATAATTCTATCTCTTAGCTCTTCTATAGAGAAGATATTCTTAATTGTATCGAATAGTTTAATCATTAATCAATTTCTTAACTTTTCCTCCTGATTTCTCTATGGATTTAATTGCAGTAGCTGAAAAATAGTGTGAAGTAACATTTACTTTAGCTTTTAACTTACCTCTACCAAGAACTTTAATAAGATCTGACTTTTTAGCATAACCATTTTTAATTAAAAATTCTGGATTAATCTCTTTTACCTTAGATGCCTCACAAAGTGTTTGAATAGTATCTAAATTTATAGGTTTAGTTTCAATCCTATTTGGAGATCTAAAACCAAATTTTGGAACTCTTCTATATAATGGCATTTGACCTCCTTCGAATCCAGCTTTTCTGGAGTAACCAGATCTAGACTGAGCACCTTTATGACCCCTGGTTGATGTTCCACCTCTTCCAGAACCTTGTCCTCTTGCAATCCTCTTACCTGGTTTTATTGATCCTTCTGCTGGTTTTAAAGTATGTAATTTCATTATTTTACCTCTTTTACTTCAATTAAATGATTTACTTTATTAATCATACCTCTAATCTGAGGTGTCATTAATTTTTCTACACTTTTATTAATTTTACCTAAGCCAAGAGCTGTAATTGTCTTCTTCTGTCTAGAAGTTTGAGAAATTGTACTCTTAACTTGAGTAATAGAAACTTTAGTCTTTTTTTCTTTAGCCATTGAATACTTTTTTTAAACTTACACCTCTTTGCTTAGCAATTGCTAGAGGATCTCTTAGTCTAATCAATCCATCAAAAGTTGCTTTTACAACGTTATGAGGATTTGAGGATCCTTTAGATTTTGCTAAAACATCTTTTATACCTGCACTTTCCATAACAGCTCTCATAGCACCTCCGGCTATTACCCCAGTTCCTGGTGAAGCAGGCTTCATAAGAACAAGCCCCCCTCCATATTTACCTAAAATTTCGTGAGGAATAGTATTTTTATATACTGGAACATTAATAAGGTTTTTCTTAGCATCATCTGTTCCTTTAATAATAGCATTAGTGACTTCATTAGCTTTACCTAATCCATAACCAACAACTCCATTTTCATTACCAACCACAACAATAGCAGAAAAACTAAACCTTCTACCACCTTTTACAACTTTAGCTACTCGTTGAATTGAAACAACTTTTTCTTTTAATTCTAAATCACTTGCTTTTATGTTATTCATATTATTAAAAAATTAATCCTCCTTCTCTTGCTCCATCAGCAAAAGACTTTATTTTACCATGATATACGTACCCACCTCTATCAAAAAGTACCTTTTTAATTCCTTTTTTCTTAGCTTTCTCAGCGAGTTTAATTCCAACCTCTTTTGAGGATTCTATATTATTTTTTCCAAATTTCTTTATATCAACTGATGAACAAGAAACTAAGGTATTGCCACTCATATCATCAATAATCTGGGAGTATATTGCTTTATTACTTTTAAATACGGAGACTCTTGGTCTCTCCTTAGTACCTGATATTTTAGATCTGATACTTTTTCTTATTTTAAGTCTTCTTTTTTCCTTGTTTATACTCATAATTTTAAAATTTATGCGGCAGCAGTTTTACCAACTTTTCTTCTGACATACTCACCAACAAACTTAACCCCTTTACCTTTGTAAGGCTCAACCGGTCTAAGTGATTTCAATTTTGCAGAAATTTGTCCAATCAATTGTTTATCAATACCATTTAAAGTGATAACAGGAGCCTTACCTTTCTGTGTTTCTGTAGCTACTTTTAATTCTTCAGGTATTTGAAAATAAATATTATGAGAATATCCAAGACTTAAATTAAGCAAATTTCCTTGGTTAGAAGCTTTATAACCAACACCAATTAATTCTAGTTTATGTTCATATCCTTCAGAAACACCATGAACAGCATTATTTATTAAAGATCTATATAATCCGTGAAGTGATTTATGTCTTTTCTGTTCAGATGGTCTACTTACTGTTAGAACATTATCTTCAATTTTTATCTTAAAGTCAGAGTCAAATTTCTGATTAAGTTCTCCCTTAGGACCTTTAACGTTAACGACAGAACCGTTTACATTTACTGAAACGCCTTCTGGGATTGAAACTGGATTTAAACCTATTCTAGACATAATATTTAATTAATAAACATAACATAAAACTTCTCCACCTATCTTTAGTTTTCTGGCCTCTTTATCTGTAATCACACCTTTAGATGTGGATAAGATTGCTATTCCTAAACCATTAATTACTCTAGGTAAATTTTCAGAGTTAACATACTTTCTTAAACCTGGCTTGCTAATTCTTGAAATCTTTTCAATAGCAGATAAATTTGTTCTAGAATTATATTTAAGAGCAATTTTAATAGTGCCTTGAGGACCATTATCTTCAAACTTATAATTAGTTATAAAACCCTTGTCATGAAGAACTTTTGTAATTTCTTTTTTAATATTTGAGGCAGGAATCTCAACAATTCTTTTATTTGCTCTTATAGCGTTTCGAATCCTTGTTAAAAAGTCTGCAATTGTATCAGTATTCATATTCTTTTTTTAAAAGCTTGCAAATTTAATCAATTAAAGTAAAAGTTACCAACTAGCCTTTGTTATCCCAGGTATCTTACCTTCAGAAGCCATTTTTCTAAATTCTAATCTAGATATCCCAAATTTTCTCATATAACCCTTTGGTCTACCAGATAAGCTACATCTATTGTGTAGTCTTACAGAAGATGAGTTTCTCGGAAGCTTATCAAGTCCTTCCCAGTCACCTTTAGCTTTAAGCTCCGCCCTTTTGGCAGCAAGCCTCTCAACAAGCTTTCTTCTTTTTAGATCTCTAACTTTAACTGCGTTTTTTGCCATAATTTACATTTAATTTTTTGAGATGAAAGGCATTCCAAAAGCCTTTAACAACTCATAACTTTCATTATCGGTATTTGAATCAATAACTATAGTGATATTCATTCCTGTTAACTTATTAATTTTATCAATACTTATCTCTGGAAAGATAATCTGTTCTTTGACTCCTAAAGTATAATTACCATTTCCGTCAAAGCCTTTATTATTAAGACCCCTAAAATCTCTAACTCTAGGAAGAGACACAGAAATTAATCGGTCTAAAAACTCATACATTATATTTCCTCTTAAAGTAACCTTAACTCCAATTGGGAGATCCTCTCTTAACTTAAAGTTTGAAATAGATTTCTTAGCTTTAGTAGCAACAGCTTTCTGACCAGTTATTAAAGTAAGTTCATCTACTCCAGCCTGAATTAATTTTTTATCATTAACTGCTGCACCCAAACCCTGATTAATAGCAATTTTCTTAATCTTTGGCACTTGCATAACAGACTTATATTGAAGCTTTTCCATAAGACCTGGAGCAATTTCATCAATATACTTTTTCTTCAATCTTGGGAATTCCATTATTATATAATTTTATTTGTTTTCTTAGATAACCTTTCAATTTTACCTTCTTTATTTCTTTTCCTATAAATCTTAGTTGGCTTTCCATCTGATGGATCAACTAACATTAGGTTACTTATATGAATTGGTGACTCTTGTTTTTCAATGCCTCCCTTAGGATTATCAGCTGAAGGCTTAATATGCTTTGTTGAAAGGTTAAGACCCTCAACAATTGCCTTATACTTAGATGGAAATACCGTAAGAACCTTAGCAGACTTACCTTTATCATTTCCAGACAAAATATAAACAGTATCCCCTTTTTTAATATGTATCTTCATTTATATCTATTTATAGTACCTCAGGTGCTAGTGAAAGTATTTTCATAAAGTTTTTTTCTCTAAGCTCTCTTGCTACAGGTCCAAAAACTCTAGTGCCTTTAAGCTCATCATTCTCATTTAATAAAATTGCTGCATTATCCTCAAATCTTATATAAGATCCATCTCTTCTCCTTACTTCTTTCTTTGTTCTAACAACAACAGCTCTTGTAACAGCACCCTTCTTAACAGAACTTGAAGGTATAGCGTGTTTTACAGAGACAACAATCTTATCTCCAACTGAAGCATATCTCTTCTTAGTACCGCCTAATACTCTTATACAAAGTACCTCTTTGGCACCACTATTATCAGCAACTTTTAATCTACTTTCTTGTTGTATCATTACTATTTTACTTTTTCAACTATTTTAGTTAATCTCCACCTCTTATTTTTACTTATTGGTCTAGTTTCCATCACCCTCACTAAATCACCAATATCGCATTGATTTTTTTCATCATGTGCAGTAAGTTTTGAAGATTTCTTAAGAAATTTTCCATAAATAGGGTGCTTAACTCTCCTCTGAATCTCAACAGTAATAGTTTTATCCATTTTATTACTTGTTACTATTCCTTCTCTCTGTTTTCTTAAATTTCTATCCATATTACTAAGCTTTTAATGTCTTATTATTTATTTCTGTTTTTATTCTAGCCACAAATCTTCTTGCAACCTTAATTCTCATAGGATTTTCAATAGGAGTGGCAGCATGAGAAAAAATTAATTTTTCAAGGTTTTCTTTTTCAATAACCAACTTCTTTTGAAGTTCTTCAATCGACAAAGCTCTTAATTCTGAATTCTTCATATTATTCTGCGTAATCTCTTCTACTTACAAATTTTGTTCTAATAGGTAATTTTTGAGCAGCTAATCTTAATGCCTCTTTAGCTTCAGCAATAGTAACACCACCTACCTCAAACATTATTGTTCCAGGTTTTACAACAGCTACCCAATACTCAGGAGCACCTTTACCTTTACCCATCCTAACCTCAGCAGGTTTTTTTGTGATTGGCTTATCTGGAAATATTCTAATCCAAACTTGACCTTCACGTTTCATTTTTCTTGTGACAGCAATCCTAGCAGCTTCAATTTGTCTAGAAGTAATCCATCCAGCTTCTAATGACTTAGTTCCAAAAGAACCAAAACTTATAGTATGTCCCCTCTGAGCAATACCTTTTACTCTTCCTTTCTGTTTTTTTCTAAATTTTGTTCTTTTAGGTTGTAACATTATTTTTCAATTAAGCTTTAAAAGTATTTTTACTTCCTACATTTAAGGATAAACTTCTTTTACCAACAACTTCACCCTTATAAACCCATACCTTAACTCCAATTTTCCCATAAATAGTTTGAGATTCACAAATTGCATAATCTATATCAGCTCTAATAGTATGTAATGGAGTTTGTCCTTCTTTGTACTGCTCTGATCTAGCCATCTCAGCACCACCAATTCTACCTGAAACTTTGACTTTAATTCCCTTAGCTCCAACTCTCATTGCAGATGTAATAGCCTGCTTCATAGCACGTCTATGAGATATTCTAGCTCTCAACTGTTGAGCAATAGAGTCACCAATTAGCTTTGCATCAATCTCGGGTCTTTTAATTTCAAATATATTAATTTGGATATCCTTTCCAGTAATTTTCTTGAGTTCATTTTTAAGCTTATCAACTTCAGAACCACCTTTACCAATAATAATACCAGGTCTTGCAGTATGAATTGTAATCTCCAACAATTTCATTGTTCTCTCTATTACAACTTTAGAAATACCACCTCTAGGTATTCTAAGTGCTATATAGTTTCGTATTTTATGATCTTCAACAATTTTTTCAGAAAAATTTTTTCCTCCATACCAGCTAGATTCCCAGCCTTTTATAATTCCTAGTCTTAGACCTGTTGGATTAACTTTATTCCCCATCTTTTTTATTTTGTTTATTTAAGCTATCTAAAACAATTGTAACATGATTAGATCTCTTTCTAATTCTATGCGCTCTACCTTGTGGTGCAGGTCTTAACCTCTTAATCATTTTACCACCGTTCACATAAATTTCTTTTATATATAATTCTGCATCCTCAATCTTTTCCTCTTTATTCTTCTCTTGCCAATTAGAAATACCTGAAAGAAGAAGTTTTTCTAATCTCTTAGATCCAATTTTAGAATCAAATTTTAAAGTATTTAATGCTAAATCAACACCCATACCCCTGATAAGGTCTGCTATTAATCTCATTTTTCTAGGAGAGGTAGGGACGTTATTAAGTTTTGCTACAGCTTCCATTATCTATTCTTTTTATTGACATGTCCCCTAAAATTTCTTGTTGGAGAAAACTCTCCAAGTTTGTGACCAACCATATTCTCAGTTACATATACAGGAATGAACTTATTTCCATTATGAACAGCTAAAGTATGTCCAACAAAATCTGGAGAGATCATAGATCTTCTAGACCAGGTTTTTATAACACCTTTGTTGCCTTTATCATTAGCATCTTCAACTTTTTTTCTAAGTCTGAAGTCAATATATGGTCCTTTTTTTAATGATCTAGCCATTTTCTACTTTCTTTTTTTAACAATAAGTTTATCAGAATATTTATTTTTCTTTCTAGTTTTTAGACCCTTACTGTAAAGACCATTCCTTGATCTAGGATGTCCTCCACTAGCCTTACCTTCACCACCACCCATAGGATGATCAACAGGATTCATAGCAACAGCTCTAACTCTAGGTCTTTTACCTAACCATCTATTTCTACCCGCCTTACCTAACCTTGTATTCATATGATTAGAATTTGATACGGCACCGATTGTAGCTCTACATGTCAATAGGACTAATCTCATCTCTCCTGATGGTAATTTTAAGGTCGCATACTTACCTTCTTTTGCAACAAGTTGAACATATGAGCCAGCACTCCTTGCCATTGAAGCTCCTTTCATAGGAAATAATTCTACATTATGAATTATTGTTCCTAATGGGATTTTATCTAAATTCAGGCAATTTCCAACTTCAATAGGTGACGAATTACCAGAAATAACTTTCTGACCAACTTTAAGACCATTTGGGGCAATAACATAACTCTTTTCACCATCTAAATATGATAATAAGGCAATATTAGCTGACCTATTAGGATCATATTCAATAGTTTTGACAGTAGCTTCAATATCATCTTTTGTCCTCTTAAAGTCAATAACTCTCATTTTTCTTTTATGGCCACCACCAATATTTCTAACTGTCATTTTTCCACTACTATTTCTACCACCAGATTTTTTAAGAGATTTAACTAGTGACTTTTCAGGAGAACTTGAAGTTATCTCATCAAAAGAAGGAGCTATTCTAAATCGAAGACCTGGAGTAACTGGTTTAATTTTCTTTGACATCTCTTATAATTTAAATTTGTGAGTAAAAATCAATAAACTCACCTTCTTTTAATTGAACAATAGCTTTCTTATATGATGGTTTTCTACCACTAACAATACCTGTTTTAGTAAACTTTGATACCGATTTACCTAAGACATTAATAGTATTAACACTAACTACGTTTACATCATAAGTTTTTTCAACAGCTTTCTTTACTTGAACTTTATTGGCTTTTGTATCAACAATAAAGGAAAATTTTCCTTTATCATTAGATGAAGTTGCCTTTTCAGTAAGAATAGGTTTTATTAGTATTGCCATTTTACTTTAAAATTTCATTTAATTTTTTTACTGAATTCTCAACAAGAAATATTCTATCAGCATTTACAATATCATAAGTATTTATATCGTCAACTTTTTTAACAATTGCGTTTTTCAAGTTATTTGAAGAAAGTATTATATTTTTATGATTTTCAGAAGTTAAAAGCAATGACTTTTTATTTTCAATTGAAAAATTTGAAAGAATTTTAACATACTCCTTAGTCTTTGGAGACTTTAATTCAAAATTCTCTAGTACTACAACAGATTTCTCTTTAATCTTATGAGAAAGGGCTGACTTCCTAGCTAAATCTTTTACTTTTTTATTTATTTTATTTTTATATTCTCTAGGCTCTGGACCAAAGATTTGACCTCCACCTTTAAAAAGAGGGGATTTAATACTTCCAGCTCTAGCGGTACCGGTTCCCTTTTGCTTCTTTATCTTTCTAGTTGAGCCAACGATCTCTGATCTACCTTTAACTTTACTATTTCCTTGTCTTTGATTAGCTAAGTAACTTTTAACGTCAAGATATATAGCATGGTCATTAGGCTCAATAGAAAAAATCTTATCTGAAAGAGTAATTTTTTTTCCACTAGATTTCCCTGAAATTTTATTTATATCTACTTTCATTAACTTTTAATTTGATAAAACTACATATGTGTCTTTAGAACCAGGAACAGATCCTCCAACATAAATTAAATTATCTTTTTGATCAATCTTTAATATCTTAAGGTTTTGCATAGTCACCTTATCACCACCCATTCTACCACCCATTCTCATTCCTTTAAAAACTCTGGAAGGGGTTGAGCCAGCTCCTATAGAACCAGGAGCTCTATTCCTATTGTGCTGTCCGTGAGTATTTTGACCCACACCACCAAAATTATGTCTTTTTACTACGCCTTGGAAACCTTTACCCTTTGAGATTGATGTGACATCAAGAAATTCGTTTTCATTAAAAACATCTACAAGTTTAACTTCCATTCCTAGTTTAACTCTACTATCAAATTCTTTCCTAAAGTTTCTGAATTCTACTAATTTCTTCTTAGGTGAAACATCAGAAACTGAGAAATGTCCTTTTATAGATTTATTTACCTTATTGGACTTTAAATCATCATATGATAGTTGAATTGCCCTGTAACCATCTTTGTCTCTATCTTTAATTTGAGTAACAAAACATGGCCCAGCCTCAATCACAGTACAGCCTATACTTCTTCCTCTACTATCAAAAACACTGGTCATACCTAATTTTTTTCCTATTATACCTGACATTTTGTATATTTTCTTTACCTAAAATGTGTGCAAAGATAACAATTTAAGATATCCTGTCAAATAATAGAAAAGTTATTTTTAATAAAAAATTGATTCGGAATTATATTAATTTGACTTAATAATTTTCCTAATTTCTAGTAAATTATCTCCCTCGTAAATTACTAAAAAAATGAGGCCTTCATTAATATTATTTAAATCTATTTCCTCATAGATTTTAGACATATATAATCTATTCATATCAATAAATATTCTTCCATTAGAGTCTACTAGCTTATAGTTTACTACTTCATTAGTTATAAAATCTGATTCAATAGTAATTTTTTCGGAAGTAGGATTAGGAAAAATTTTTAATCTTATATCATTTTTTTCAAGGCCAAGAACTGTACCTTCAAACTCTTCAAATAAAATCCAATTAAAGTTAAAAGGTGTTTTTTTGAAGAAAAATCTTAATTTCCTATCACCAGATTCAAGATATACTTTAGGAAAGTTATTGAAAGTAACCCAATCCTGCCACCCATTAGTTGCAGGAAATGATACTGTATGTAAAACTTCATATGTAGAATCATATAACAATTGTAACTCAATAGTTCCTCCATTTGCATAATCTTGACTTCCATCCGAAGCAACCCTATAACTTAAGTCATAAAGTCCAGTTTCAGATACATTAACAACATAATCAACATAATCTGCTGAATCTAAATAACCAATATTCTGTCCTCCACCTTCATCCTCTGTCATTTCTAATGAGGTTCCAGACTGAAAAATATAATCTTCTGCCTGAACATATCCAGGGATAGGTATTCCAATTGATACAGAATCATCAAAGGCAATCCAATTTAGATTAAAAGGGCCATCCAATATTTTTAATCTAAGCTGATGATTTCCTTCAGGAAGAGTTAACGGTTTACTTGTACTTTCCCAATTTTGCCAACCACTAGTTGTTGGCAAGATCATATTTTGAACTGAGTTATAGCTTCCTGTTTCAGAGTCTAATATACTTAATTCAATTTGACCTCCTGATGACCAGTTAGGGTCTGCAGCTGATCTATAAGTAACATTATAAGTTCCTTCAGAATTAACTTTGATATAGTAATCAGCGTAATCTCCATTATCCAAGCTAGCAATATTTTTTCCTCCACCTTCATCCGTTGCATTTTCTAGTTCCATTCCCTTTTGAAAGAAGTAATGTTCAGCCTCAATTTTACCAGGGATATTATGAATATAGGATATATTATTTTTAACAATTTCATCATAAAAAATTTGTAGTGCGTTTTCATCTGTTGATTTAATAGAACTACCTGAATAAGATATTGTAATTATATCACCTGGTTTAATTTCAATATCTAAATTTAAAATTATTGATCTAGGCGAAAGAGAATTAGAAATACTTGAAATACCTACTTCTTGATTGTTTATAAAAACTTTAAAACCTAATTGACTTGATGATGTAAAGCTTTTAATGTTTTTATTAAAGTTTATATTTATTGAGTTTTCACTAAAAGTATTAGCAGAAACATAATTTGTTTCAACTTCTGAAATATTAGATACTTTATTAAATTCATAAAAACCTAAGTTAAATGTGCCCCTATTCACATAAAATATTAAACTTTCATCTCCTTCATCAATAACTAATGAATCTACTTTTAGATCTTCCCAGGTTTCCCATGAGTCTGTTTTTGGAACATCAACCATACTAGAAACCTGTTCTCCATTTAATTTAAAGAAAAAACTACCATCATCATCTTCAGTAGCAACTCTCACATTAACATTATAGACACCTGGTTCATCTAATTTAAAAGAATATTTCATCCATTCATCTTTTTCTATCCATCCTACATTATATCCATTTGATTCAGGGTCTATATTTTCTTGAATATCAACATTATCATTTCTTAATGACCACCCATTATTCCAAGCAGAAAAATCACCACCATAATTAGCTTCTGCACCTCCATCATAATATGCTTGACCCATTACACCCATATCAAAATCTGAAGCATAAATTTTACCTGGTATTACATTATCGGTATAAGGTTTTGTCTCATCTGAAAAAGGTTGCCTAAATAGAGCGTCAACGATATCTTTATGATAAAAACAATTTTCAATTTTAATGTCTTCAGTAAGTTGGCTTAGTCCAGCAATAGCATCTTCTTTGGACGGAACTATATTTCCTCCATTCCAATACTCTACTAGCATTTTATATTTATCATTATAATCTATCGAAAGTGGTGGTTGAATGGCACCAATTCTCTTTAAAGGCCACCATGCCCATCCAATTCCATTTTCCTCAAAAACCTTAACGGCATCTCTATACCAAAAATTTGAGTTTTCTCCAGTTTCCCCAACAAAAAGAGGAACATTCAAGGTATCTCTAAGAGGTAACATCCAATCTAAATATCCCTGATCTACTGGACTCCAATACTTATGTGGACTATAGACAAGATTATTATCCCAAGGAGGTGTTAACCCTGTAAAATCATTTGCAAACCAGTTTCCTTCAATAAATAAGATATGATTATCTCCTACATCTGTCCTAATTGCGCTTGTTATTTTAACATATAATTCTTTTAATAATACTCCTCCAGGAATTTCCCAGTTTGGTTCATTAATTAAATCATATCCGGCTATCCATTCCTCATTTTTATATCTCTGAGATAATCTTTTCCATAATTCAACAGTCTTATTTTGATTTAATTCACTCTCCCAAAGAGAAGGCTTAGTCGGATCATAATCTGAAATATCTGCGTTATAACCTTGTCCACCAGGCGCAGCATGTAAGTCAATCATAAGATAAATTTCATTTTCTTTACACCAACTAAGAAGAGAATCTAAAAGGTTATAACCTACCTCTAGTTCTGTATAGGCACCAGGAAAAGGTTCTTGCTCTATTGGTAAAGTAAATAAATTGTAATGTATGGGTGCTCTTACTAAATTAAAACCCCAAGATTTCATTGAATCTATATCCGTCTTAGAAACATGATTTTTAAGCCAATTATCATAGAAAATTTGAGTTTCATCTTCTCCTACTAACTCAATAATTTTATCTTTAATCTGATATTGTGTAGAAGAAAAACCTCCTGGAGCCATCATATAACCCTCCTGAACCATCCATCCGCCCAACCCCATACCTCTTAAAATTACAGTATCACCTTTTTCATTAACTATGGATTTACCAGATGTACTAAGAAGGTTTTGAGAAAAAGAATAATTTGAAAAAAGTAGAAGAACTACAAAAAATTTACAAAATTTGGTCATAGAAATACGAAGTAATATGACAGACCTTAAAATTCAAAATTTAATATACTAAACTTTAATTTCAACATCTACTCCACTTGGCAATTCAAGTTTCATTAGAGCATCTACAGTCTGACTACTATTGGAATAAATATCTAATAATCTTTTATATGTACATAGTTTGAACTGCTCTCTAGATGTTTTATTAACATGTGGAGATCTTAATACAGTAAAAATTTCTTTTCTAGTAGGTAAAGGAATTGGACCACTAACTATAGCACCTGTTGTCTTTACTGCCTTAACAATCTTCTCAGAACTTTTATCTACAAGGTTATAGTCAAATGATTTTAGTTTTATTCTGATTTTTTGTGACATTATAGTATTAATTTATTTCTCCGTTATTTTTTTTAATTATTTCCTCTGCAATATGTTTTGGGACACTGCTATAGTGAGAGAAAGTTAAAGAAGCAGATGCTCTCCCAGAGCTTAATGTTCTAAGATCAGTTACGTAACCAAAAAGTGCAGAAAGAGGGACATCAGCCTTAATTATCTGAGAATTACCCTTCATATCCATACCTTTCATTATACCTCTTCTTTTATTAAGATCTCCAGTTACTCCACCTGTAAACTCATCAGGAGAAGTGACTTCAACAGACATAATAGGCTCCATTAAAACTGGTTGAGCTTTTTTAGCAGATTTTTTAAATGCTATTCCTGCAGCAAGCTCAAAAGAAAGTGAGTCAGAATCAACATCATGAAAAGATCCATCATATAACCTTACCTTTAAAGACTGTACAGGAAAACCTGCTAGAGGCCCATTACTCATTGCGTTTTTAAATCCTTTTTCTACAGCAGGAATAAATTCTCTAGGAATTTTACCTCCAGTAATTTGATTTACAAATTGAAGACCCTCGCCTTCTACATCCTCATCTCTAGGACCTATCTCAAATACAATATCAGCAAACTTACCTCTACCTCCCGATTGTTTTTTATAGACCTCCTGGTGTGTAGTGGATGATAATATAGATTCTTTATAAGCAACCTGAGGAGCACCCTGATTAATTTCAACTTTAAACTCTCTTTTAAGTCTATCTATAATAATTTCTAAGTGAAGTTCTCCCATTCCCCTAAGAACAGTTTGACCAGTTTCCTCATCAGTGTTAACTCTTAGTGTTGGATCTTCTTCTATAAGTTTACTTACAGCCATTCCTAATTTATCAACATCAGCCTGTTGTTTTGGTTCTATAGCATAACCAATTACAGGATCAGGAAATGACATAGACTCTAAGACAATTTTAGATTTTTCATCAGAAAGTGTGTCACCTGTTTTAATATCTTTAAATCCAACTCCAGCACAAATATCACCAGCATTTACAGCATCAATAGGATTTTGCTTATTAGAATGCATTTGCATTAGTCTAGAAATTCTTTCCTTTTTTCCATTTCTATTGTTAAAAATGTATGATCCAGCATCGAGCTTACCAGAGTAAACTCTAAAAAAACATAATCTACCCACAAATGGATCCGTAGCAATTTTAAAAGCAAGAGCAGCAAAAGGCTCATCATTACTTGGTTTTCTTGATGTTTCTTCTTCATTATCTGGATTTGTACCTATTACTGGAGGTAAATCTAGAGGTGAAGGTAAATATGAACATACTGCATCTAAAAGAGCCTGGACACCTTTATTTTTGAAAGCAGAACCACACATGACAGGAGAAAAAGACATATCTATTACTGCTTTTCTAATTGCAGCCATCATTTCTTCCTTGGTTATAGAGTCAGGATCTTCAAAAAACTTCTCAAGTAAATTATCGTCATATTCTGCAACATTTTCTACAAGATTTTGTCTCCACTCTTCAACAGTATCTTTAAGATTTTCAGGTATATCAACAACATTATATGTCATACCCATATCATCTTCATTCCATACGATTGCTTCATTAGTAATTAAGTCAACTACTCCTTTAAAACCTTCTTCTGCACCTATGGGAATTTGAAGAGGAACTGGTTTTGCGTTCAACTTTTCCTTAATCTCTTTAACAACATTTAAAAAGTCAGCTCCAGCTCTATCCATTTTATTTACAAAACAAATTCTAGGGACTTTATACTTATCAGCTTGTCTCCATACAGTTTCAGACTGAGGCTCAACTCCCGAAACAGCACAAAACAATGCAACTGCACCATCAAGTACCCTTAACGACCTTTCTACCTCAACTGTGAAATCAACGTGACCTGGGGTATCAATAATATTTACTCTGAAGTCACTTGTGCTATCTATAATTTTTCCTTGTTGTGTAGGGTATTTCCAATAAGTTGTGGTAGCAGCTGAAGTGATAGTAATCCCTCTTTCCTGTTCTTGCTCCATCCAATCCATAGTTGCAGCACCATCATGGACTTCACCAATTTTATGACTTAAGCCAGTATAGTATAATATTCTTTCAGTAGTAGTAGTTTTACCAGCATCAATATGAGCCATGATCCCGATATTTCTTAAATAATTTAAATCTTTAATTGCTGCCATAATAAATTAAAATCTGAAGTGAGAGAATGCCTTGTTAGCTTCAGCCATTCTATGAGTATCATCTTTCTTTTTAACAGCTCCACCTTCACCTTTGGACGCTGCAATAATTTCATTTGCAAGTCTTTCTACCATAGACTTCTCATTTCTATTTCTGGCATACTGAATTAACCACTTTTGGCTTAGTGTTATCTTTCTATTTGGCCTTACTTCTATAGGTACCTGGAAATTAGCACCTCCAACTCTTCTACTTTTTACTTCAACAGAAGGCATGACATTATTAAGTGCTTTCTTCCATACTTCAAGACCTTTTTCTTTAGTCTTATCCTCAACTATTTTCAAAGAATCATAGAAAATAGAATAAGAAACACTTTTTTTCCCATCATGCATTAAATTATTTACAAACTGAGTAACTAAAGTATCCTTGTATATAGGATCAGGTAAAAAATATCTTTTCTTTGGCTTAGATTTTCTCATTTACTACTTCTTTGCTTTTGGTCTTTTGGCACCATACTTAGATCTTCTCTGAGTTCTATCATCAACACCTCCAGTATCTAGGGTACCCCTAATAACATGGTATCTAACACCAGGTAAATCTTTTACTCTTCCACCTCTAATTAATACTATGGAGTGCTCTTGTAGATTATGCCCTTCTCCTGGGATATAAGCATTTACTTCTTTTCCATGAGAAAGTCTAACTCTTGCAACTTTTCTCATAGCAGAATTAGGCTTCTTTGGAGTAGTAGTATATACTCTTGTACAAACCCCCCTTTTCTGAGGACAGGAATCTAAAGCAGGAGACTTAGATTTAGACTTGAGCTTCTTTCTTCCTTTTCTTACTAGTTGTTGTATAGTTGGCATAATATTATTTAAATGCGACGCAAAAATAGAAATTCATACGTCTTAAACAAAATTTTTTAAGTCTTTCTAACTATATAAATTATTTGTTTGGTTGACTATTAATATCTAATGGAAATTTAGGCAATTCGTTAAAATCTTTAATTTCCTCATATTTTTGCTCATACTTTGAAATATTATCGTTTAAAGCAATAGAAAATTTTTTCGCATGCTCAGGCGTAATAATAATTCTAGAATTAACTTTTGCCTTAGGAACCCCAGGCATAAGCTGTATGAAATCAACTACAAACTCACTGCTAGAGTGTGCTATCATAGCTAGGTTTGCATATTTTCCTTTTGAAATTTCATCTGATAACTCAATATTTATCTGATTCTGTTTTTGACTCATTTTTGATCTTGTTTATTTTCTTCAAGAACATCAGAGCTAACAGACTCATCAAGAATAATATTTCCTTTAGACTTTGAAATAAGCTCATCATACTCCCTTTCAGAACCTACTATCATGTCACTATATTCTTTTAATCCAGTTCCTGCCGGGATCAAGTGTCCTACAATTACATTCTCTTTAAGTCCTCTTAAATCATCAACTTTACCTCTGATTGAAGCTTCACTTAAAACTTTTGTTGTTTCTTGGAATGAAGCAGCAGAAATAAAACTCTCTGTTCCTAAAGAGGCTCTAGTTATCCCTTGTAGTGAAGGTCTAGAAACAGCTGCATCAGCATTTCTAAATTCAATAATCTTTTTATCATTTCTTCTTAGAGATGAGTTTTCATCTCTCAATTCCCTTGATGAAATTATTTGACCTTCTCTAAATAAACTAGAATCACCAGGATTAGTAACTACCTTTTTCTCAAAAATAGCGTCATTGACATTACTAAAAACAAGCTTATCTACTTTTTCATCTTGCAAGAAACTAGTATCTCCTGAATCAACAATGATAACTTTTTGCATCATCTGTCTTACAATAACCTCTATATGTTTATCATTTATTTTAACACCTTGCAGTCTATAAACCTCTTGAATTTCATTAACTAGATAATCTTGAACTTCGGTTGGACCTTTGATTGACAAAATATCAGCAGGAGTAATAGCTCCATCTGATAAAGGAGAACCCGCTTTAACATAATCATTATCTTGAACTAAAATATGTTTAGATAAAGACACTAAATATTTCTTCTTGGTTCCATCTTTAGACTCAATAAAGATTTCTCTATTCCCTCTCTTTATTCCACCATAAGATACAACTCCATCAATTTCACTAACAACAGCAGGATTTGATGGGTTTCTTGCTTCAAATAACTCAGTTACCCTAGGAAGACCTCCAGTTATATCTCTAGACTGACCAATCATTCTAGGAATTTTTGATAAAATAGTTCCAGGATTTACAGAACTTCCTTTCTCAACCGAAAGGTGAGCTCCAACAGGAATATTATATCCTTTTTCTCCATCCTTAGATTTAACTATAATAGCTGGATTTTTAGTTTTATCCCTACACTCCACAATAACCTTCTCTCTGTGTCCAGTTTGCTCATCAAATTCTTCTTTGAATGTGATACCTTCTTCAATAGATTCAAAATCAATTTTACCTTTAAGTTCAGATAAAATAACAGCATTGTATGGATCCCAATTACAAAGAATATCTCCTTTAGTTACTTTCTGACCATCCTTTACTTTAAGATATGATCCGTAAGGAACATTATTAGAAATAAGTGTAACACCTTTACTGTTTACTAATTTAACCTCACCACTTCTTGCCATTACAACCTCAGCTTTATTTCCTTCACTATCCTTTGTAGATACAGATCTAATTCCATCAAATACAATTTTACCGTCAAACTTAGCCTTTACATTTGCGTCTATAGCAATATTTGAAGCTGTACCACCAACATGAAATGTCCTTAAAGTTAGCTGGGTTCCTGGTTCACCAATTGACTGAGCAGCAATAACTCCTACCGCTTCTCCTGTATTAGCCATCTGTCCATTAGCTAAATTTCTACCATAACATTTAGCACAAGCACCTCTTTTTGTTTCACAAGTAAGTACTGATCTAATTTCTATTTCTTCTATACTAGTCTGATCGATTTTCTGAGCAATTATCTCATCTATCTCTTCTCCTGACTCAATAATGAGTTCATTAGATATTGGATCATATACATCATGAACAGTAACTCTACCAAGAATTCTTTCTGATAATGGTTCAACTATATCCTCATTATCTTTCAATGCACTTATTGTAACACCTCTTAGCGTACCACAATCTTGTTCATTAATAATCACATCTTGTGCTACATCAACAAGTCTTCTAGTTAAATACCCTGCATCAGCTGTTTTCAAAGCAGTATCAGCTAATCCTTTTCTAGCACCATGAGTTGAAATAAAGTACTCAATAACATCCAGACCTTCTTTAAAGTTTGATAGAATTGGATTTTCAATAATTTCACCAACTGAACCTGATAAGTTTTTTTGAGGTTTAGCCATTAAACCTCTCATACCACCTAACTGCCTAATTTGCTCCCTTGAACCCCTTGCTCCTGAATCCATCATCATATAAATTGGATTAAAACCTTGGTCGTTATCCTCAAGTTGATTCATCAGGGTAGTAGTAAGCCTAGTATTTGACCTAGTCCATATATCAATAACTTGATTATATCTTTCATTATCAGTTATAAGACCCATATAATAGTTATCCCATACGGCCTTAACTTCTTTTTTAGCAGAATCTACTAATGATTGTTTCGCCTCTGGAATTTGAATATCACCTAACCCCATAGACAAACCTCCTTCATAAGCCATCTTAAAACCTAGTTCTTTAATATTATCAAGAAACTCAGCTGTTCTAGATATTCCACATACCTTATAAACTATAGAAATTATCTGTTGTAATTTCTTTTTTGTTAATAACTCATCTATATAACCTACTTCCTCTGGAATTAAATCATTAAATAGAACTCTTCCTGCAACTGTTTCTATTACTTTGTTCTCTAAAGTTCCATCAGCTAATCTAATATTAGTTCTTATTTTGATGTATGCATTCTTATCTAATTTATCTTCGTTTAATGCAATAATTACCTCTCTTGAGTTGGAAAAAACAAAACCTTCACCTTTAAGAGGTTGTTCTTTAGTAGACTTTTTACCTTTAGAAACATAATATAAGCCAAGAACCATATCCTGAGAAGGAACGGTAATTGGTGCACCATTAGCAGGGTTAAGAATATTATTAGATCCCAACATTAAAAGAGATGCCTCTATAATTGCTTCATGGCCAAGTGGTACATGAACAGCCATCTGGTCACCATCAAAGTCAGCATTAAAAGCAGTACAAGCTAAAGGATGTAATTCTATGGCTTTACCTTCAATTAATTTGGGTTGAAATGCTTGAATACCTAACCTATGTAGAGTAGGTGCTCTATTTAGAAGGACAGGATGACCAACTAAAACATTTTCTAAAATATCCCAAATTACTGGCTCTTTTTTGTCTACAAGTTTTTTTGCAGATTTTACTGTTTTAACAATACCTCTTTCAATTAACTTTCTTATAATAAAAGGTTTAAATAACTCTGCGGCCATATCTTTAGGAAGACCACATTCATGCATTTTAAGTTTTGGCCCAACTACAATTACCGATCTACCTGAATAATCAACTCTTTTACCAAGAAGATTTTGTCTAAACCTACCTTGCTTACCTTTAAGCATATCTGTTAAAGATTTTAAGGATCTATTACCATCTGATCTTACAGCATTAATTCTTCTTGAATTATCAAATAAAGAATCTACTGCTTCTTGAAGCATCCTCTTCTCGTTTCTTAAAATAACTTCAGGAGCTCTTATCTCAAGTAATCTTTTAAGTCTATTATTTCTTATTATAACCCTTCTATACAAGTCATTAAGATCAGATGTCGCAAATCTACCTCCATCTAGAGGTACAAGAGGTCTTAACTCAGGTGGAATTACAGGAATCATCTTAACAATCATCCACTCTGGTTTATTATCTATATTTTCTCTAGAATCTCTGAATGATTCAATTACTCTTAATCTTTTGAGAGCTTCTGCTTTCCTTTGTTGAGATGTCTCATTTGCAGCTTTATACCTAAGATCGACAGATAAAGAGTCAAGGTCTATTTGTGATAAAAGCTCTGCAATGGCCTCTGCTCCCATCTTAGCAATAAATTTGTTTGGATCATCATTCGGCAACAAATAATTGTCTTTTGGAAGAGAATCTACAATGTTTAGGTATTCTTCTTCAGTCAATAAGTCCATCTTCTGACAACCATCCTCTTCTTTGACACCAGGATTAATTACCACATATCTTTCGTAGTAAACTACCTGGTTGAGTTTCTTTGCTGGAATACCCAACATATAACCAATTTTATTTGGTAATGTCCTAAAATACCAAATATGAGCAACGGGTACCACTAATTCAATATGACCCATTCTCTCTCTCCTAACTTTCTTTTCAGTTACCTCAACACCACATCTGTCACATATAATCCCCTTGTATCTTATTCTCTTATATTTTCCACAGTGACATTCCCAATCTTTTACAGGTCCAAAAGTTCTCTCACAGAAGAGACCGCCCATTTCCGGTTTAAATGTCCTGTAATTAATAGTTTCAGGAGCTGTAACTTCACCAAAAGAGTTTTCAAGTATAGATTCAGGAGAAGCTAAACTTACTATAATTTTTGAAAAGTTACTTGATTTATTGATTTTGTTAGATATCATAAACTGTTTATTAAATTTTTATTTCATTGTAATTTCTAAAGCCAAACCTCTTAATTCATGAATCAAAACATTAAATGATTCAGGAACACCTGGAGTTTGCATATTTTCACCTTTAACAATAGCCTCATAAGCCTTTGCTCTACCTATTATATCATCAGATTTAATAGTTAATATTTCTTGGAGAACATGAGAAGCACCAAAAGCTTCAAGAGCCCAAACTTCCATTTCCCCAAAACGTTGTCCACCAAATTGTGCTTTACCTCCAAGAGGTTGTTGTGTAATCAAAGAATAAGGACCAATTGATCTTGAATGCATTTTATCATCAATTAAATGTCCTAGTTTAAGCATATATATTACACCAACAGTAACAGGTTGGTCAAATCTTTTTCCAGTGGATCCATCATATAAATGAGTCCTACCAAATGAAGGAAGATTAGCCTTATCAAGCTCTTTACTAACCTCATCAGCAGTTGCTCCATCAAATATTGGTGTTCTATACTTTTTATTTAATTTCAGACCAGCCCAACCTAATGCAGTTTCATAAAGCTGACCTATATTCATCCTTGAAGGTACACCTAAAGGATTAAGAACTATATCTACAGTAGAGCCATCTTCTAAGAATGGCATATCTTCTTCCTTTACGATTCTAGCTACCACACCCTTATTACCATGCCTTCCGGCCATTTTATCTCCAACTTTCAGTTTTCTTTTCTTAGCAACATATACTTTTGCCATTTGAACTATACCAGGAGCTAACTCATCACCAACTTCTAATGTGAATTTTTCTTTTTTATAACCTGAAGCTAAATCATTTCTTTTAATAACATAATTTTTTACAGCTCTAGATACTGAATCATTAGTTTTCTTATCTTCGGTCCAGTCCTCTAAGACTACATCTTGTATCAAACTAGATTCTTCAGGAACATTTAAACTATTTATATCATAGTATATATTCTTCTTAGGGAACAACTTGTCTTCTATCATTTTTCTACTAAACTTCACACCTGCCTTGACTAACTGATCACCATACTTGTGACTTATCCCATTACATTTTTTATTTTTCAATAACTTTTCGAACTTAGAAATCAATCTCTCTTTTAGATCAACCAATGATTTACCGTAATCTGCCTTTAATAACTCAATTTGTTTTTTGGCTAATTTCTTTGAGTCTTTATCTTTCTTCTGTCTTGTGAAAAGTTTAGTATCAACTACCACGCCATTTAGAGATGGTGGTGCCTTTAATGAAGCATCTTTAACATCTCCTGCCTTATCACCAAATATTGCTCTTAATAACCTTTCTTCAGGTGTTGGATCGCTTTCTCCCTTGGGAGTTATTTTTCCAATTAAAATATCCCCCTCCTTAACTTTAGCTCCAATCCTAATTACTCCATTTTCATCTAAATCTTTAATTGATTCATCGCTTACATTAGGTATTTCATTAGTAAACTCTTCTTCACCTCTTTTTGTGTCTCTTACTTCGAGTTTAAATTCTTCAATATGTAAAGAAGTAAAAACATCCTCCTTTACTACTTTTTCTGATATCACAATTGCATCCTCAAAATTATATCCTTTCCAAGGCATGAAGGCAACTTTTAAATTTCTTCCAAGTGCAAGTTCTCCACCTTGGGTAGCAAAACCTTCACAAATAACTTGACCTTTTTTAACTTTTTCACCTGATTTAACAGTAGGTGTTAAGTTCACACATGTGTCTTGATTAGTTCTTCTAAACTTAATAAGATCATATGTTTTAGAATTTTCATCAAAAGAAACTAGCTTCTCATTTGCATCTAAATCATATTTAATTTCAATAGTATTAGCATCAACATAAGAAACTGTACCCTTACCTTCTGCAACAATAGTAGACCTTGAATCTTTAGCTACCCTATATTCCATACCAGTACCAACTATTGGTGAATCTGGTCTCATAAGAGGGACAGCTTGTCTCATCATATTTGAACCCATCAGTGCTCTATTAGCATCATCATGTTCCAGGAATGGAATTAGAGAAGCAGCAACTGATACAATTTGGTTTGGAGCTACATCCATATATTTTAATTCCTTATTTTTTGCCAATGGAAAATCACCCTCATATCTAGCCTTAACAGTATTTTCTACAAATTGACCGTTTTTCTTAAGAGGTACATTAGCCTGGGCAATGTAAGACTCATCTTCTTCCTCAGCAGTCAAATAACTTATTTTACCCGTCATATCAACTTTCCCATTAGAAACTTCTCTGTAAGGTGTTTCAATGAATCCCATATTATTTACCTTAGCATGAACACATAATGAAGAAATAAGACCAATATTTGGACCTTCAGGTGTTTCTATAGTACATAGTCTTCCATAGTGAGTATAATGTACATCTCTAACTTCAAAACCAGCTCTTTCTCTAGATAAACCACCAGGTCCAAGAGCAGACATCCTTCTTTTATGAGTAATTTCAGCTAATGGATTTGTTTGGTCCATAAATTGAGATAACTGATTAGTTCCAAAGAATGAATTAATGACAGATGTCAAAGTTCTAGCATTAATCAAATCAACTGGTTTAAAATCCTCATTATCTCTTACATTCATTCTCTCTTTTATAGTTCTTGACATTCTAGCAAGACCAACACCAAACTGAGAATATAATTGCTCACCAACAGTTCTAACTCTTCTGTTACTCAAATGATCAATATCATCAACAACTGTTTTCGCATTTATTAAAGTGATCAAATACTTCACAATTAATATAATGTCTTCGTTTGTTAGAACTCTAACATTGTAATCAGTATCAATATTTAATTTTTTATTGATTCTATATCTACCAACTTCTCCTAGATCATACCTTTTATCACTAAAAAATAAATTCTGAATAATATCTCTTGCTGTCTGTTCATCTGGGGCTTCAGTATTTCTTAGCTGTCTATAAATCTCTTCAAGAGCCTCCTTTTCAGAATTCGAAACATCTTTTTTTAATGTATTATAAATGATAGCAAATTCACCTACATTGATATCTTCTCGGTGAATTGTAACATAAGGTGCTTCTGACTCAAGTATTACATCAATATCTTCTTCTTGAAGGATATGATCCCTGTCAAGTATTAACTCATTTCTATCTACTGATATTACCTCTCCAGTATCTTCATCTACAAAATCTTCAACCCATGTTTTAAGAACCCTAGCTGCTAATTTTCTTCCTAATGCTTTTTTTAATGTGGTTTTTTTAGCTTCAACTTCTTCAGATAATTTAAAAATATCTAGGATGTCTTTGTCAGATCCAAAACCAATAGCTCTAAGTAATGTAGTAATTGGAAACTTCTTTTTTCTATCGATATAAGCATACATCACATTATTTACATCCGTAGCGAATTCAATCCAAGACCCTCTAAATGGAATAATTCTTGCTGAGTACAAAGGTGTACCATTTGTGTGCTTACTCTGAGCAAAAAACACACCAGGAGATCTATGTAACTGAGATACGATAACTCTTTCTGCACCATTTATTACAAAAGAACCTTTATTAGTCATATAAGGTATATTACCTAAAAATACTTCCTGTTCTATTGTTTCAAAATCATCATTATCATCATCATTACATATCAACCTTAATTTAGCTTTTAATGGTAGTGAATATGTAAGACCTCTATCAATACATTCTCCTACTGAGTATTTTGGAGGATCTACTGTATAGTCAATAAATTCTAAGACAAAATTATCTCGGGAATCAGATATAGGAAAGTTCTCCTTAAATACCTTGAAGAGACCCTCATTATCTCTCTTCTCTGGAGGTGTCTCCAGCTGAAAAAAATCTTTGTAGGATTGTAATTGAACATCCAAAAAATCTGGATACTCAACTGTATTACTTAGTTTAGAAAAGTCTGTTCTAATAGATGATATTTTCAATTGATTATATTTTTAAAGTTATAAATATCCCACACACTCAATGGTGTGGGAATAAAAAAGTGTTAAATGATAATTAGCTTAATTCAACCTCAGCACCAGCTTCTTCTAGCTGCTTTTTAGCTGCTTCAGCTTCATCTTTAGGAACACCTTCCTTAATTGCTTTTGGAGCTCCATCAACCATATCTTTAGCGTCTTTTAGACCAAGTCCAGTAATTTCTTTTACCAACTTAACTACAGCTAATTTAGATGCTCCAGCTGATTTTAAAGTAACATCAAAACTTGATTTTTCTTCAGCTGCTCCAGCGTCTGCACCACCTGCTGCTGCACCACCCGCTACTACAGTTGCTGCTGCTGCTGGTTCTATACCATATTCGTCTTTTAATATATTAGCTAATTCACTTACATCTTTAACCGAAAGGTTTACAAGATCTTCAGCCATCTTCTTAATATCTGCCATTTTAATTTAATTTAAAGTTTATACACTATTTTTGTTTGTCTTCAAGTGCCTTAACAACACCTGAAATTTTATTTTCAGAACTTTTAAGTAATGAAATAATATTTTTAGCTGGAGACTGAAGTAATAATACTATATCTCCAATAATTTCTTCTTTCCCTTTCAACTTAGATAATGAATCTAGGTTATCATCACCTAAGAAAATATCTGACTCTATAGATGCAGCCTTTAGAGAAGGATGATCAGAATCTAAAGATTTCCTAAACTCTTTTAAAACTTTGGCAGGTCCACTTGGAGTCTGATTAGTAAATAATAGACCAGAAAAACCCTTTAAAGAATCTCCTTCAGTAATCTCAGAGTAATCTTCTTCCTGATTTTCTAAAGCTTTCTTAATAAAAGTGTTTTTAACCACCTTGTATTCTACATCTTTCTTAAAGCACTTTTCTCTGAAATTATTTACCTGATCCACAGTTAATCCTGAAGCATCAAGCAAATAGAAAATATTATTTTCTTTAAACTTTTGTGTAAGGTCTTTAACTAATTCTAATTTATTTTCTTTTCTCATTTTAACTCATTAACATAGAACTGTCAATCTTTATAGCACTACTCATAGTACTTGACAGATTAACACTTTTAAAATAAATCCCCTTCGAAGAAGAAGGTTTTAATTTCATTACAGTATTTAATAATTCCATAGCATTCTCTTGTATCTTCTTTGGCTCGAATGATACTTTTGCTACTGATGCATGTATGATGCCTGTTTTATCCACTTTAAAATCTATTTTCCCCTTTTTTACATCTTCAATAGCTTTACCAATATCATTAGTTACAGTTCCAGACTTAGGATTTGGCATTAATCCCCTTGGCCCTAACACTTTCCCGAGTTTACCAAGTTTAGCCATTAGTGATGGCATCGTTATAATTACATCTATGTCTGTCCAACCAGTGCTAATTTTTTTTACGTAGTCATCTAAACCAACATGATCAGCTCCAGCTTTTTTTGCTTCATCTTCCTTATCTGGTGAACATAATGCTAAAACCCTAATAACTTTTCCTGTTCCATGAGGTAAAGAGACATTACCCCTAACCATCTGGTCAGCTTTTTTAGGATCAACTCCTAATCTTATATCTAAGTCTACTGATGCATCAAATTTAGTTGTAGATATTTCTTTAACAATTTTTGATGCTTCTTCAATGGTATAATGTTTTTCAACATCATACTTCCCTTGAACTCCCTTTCTGTTTTTAGTAAGTCTACTCATTTAATTTAAATTTTCTGGAAATGTTCCTTTTACTCTTACTCCCATACTTCTTGCAGTACCAGCTACCATCTTCATAGCTGATCCTACTTTAAAAGCATTTAAGTCTTTCATTTTTGTTTCTGCAATATCTTTGACTTGATCCCAAGTAATGGTTGCAACTTTATTAAGGTTTGGTTGATCAGAACCTTTCTTTTTATTTGCTGCCTGTAATATTAATACTGCAGCAGGTGGTGTCTTTATAACAAAATCAAATGATTTGTCTTTATAAATGGTAATAACAACGGGCAAAACTTGACCTTTTCTATCATCAGTCCTCGCATTAAACTGATTACAAAATTCCATAATATTTACACCCTTACTACCTAATGCAGGACCAACCGGAGGAGCAGGGTTTGCCTGACCACCTCTAACTTGTAATTTTAAATATCCATCTACTTGCTTTGCCATATTATTTAAATTGATTTTTCAACCTGATAATAGTTAAGTTCTACAGGTGTGTTTCTACCAAAAATTTTTACAGTTACATTTACTTTTTTTCTGTCTTCAAAAACTTGAGCAATAGAACCAGTAAATCCATTAAAAGGACCATCCATAACTTTAACATCTTCTCCTACTACGAATGGAGAAAGCATGGACTCATCTTCACTGTTAGACTCATCAAATTTACCAAATATTCTATTTATTTCTGCTTCTCTTAATGGTATTGGAACTCTAGAAGCGCCAGAACCTGAACCAAGAAAACCAATAACTCCAGGGACATTTTTGATTACGTGTTGAACCTCTCCATGAGAGAAATCTGCAGAAACTAGTACATAGCCAGGAAAATAATTTTTTTCTTTAATTTTTTTCTTTCCATCCCTCATCACATATACCTTTTCATAAGGTATCATTACCTCAGGAATAAATTTCTCGAGATCATTTCTTTTTATCTCCTTCTCTAAATAAGTTTTAATCTTATTCTCTTTTCCACTTATAGCTCTCAATACATACCAGTTTAAACTCATCTATATTTTATATTATATTTTTAAAAATTCTCGTAAAAAAGAGACATAACATTTTCAAATCCTAAATCAATAAGGCCAATAAAAATAGCGAATATTAAGGATGCAACTAACACCAGAACAGAACTGCTTTGTAGACTGTTAATCGATGGCCAGGTAACTTTATTTACCATTTCTTGATAAGATTCAGAGATTAAAACAATTAATTTATTCATACCAAAAAAATTAAAACGGCCAAGCACGGGTGGAGTGACTCGAACACCCAACCAACGGTTTTGGAGACCGCTACTCTACCAATTGAGCTACACCCGTATTACTAAAATGCAGGCCAACGGCCTGCAAATTTAGAATAATTGTTATTATTTAACAAATAAATAAGTTAAATAATTAGCTAAAAAAAAATTTATAAAAATTTAGTCTAAAATTTCGGTTACCTGACCTGCTCCAACAGTTCTTCCACCCTCTCTAATTGCAAATCTTAGTCCTTGCTCAAGAGCAACTTTATTGATCAATTTAACTTCGATAGTTAAGTTATCTCCTGGCATTACCATCTCAACTTTATCTGGTAACATAATTTCACCAGTAACATCAGTTGTTCTCATATAGAATTGAGGTCTATACTTATTAAAGAATGGCGTATGTCTTCCACCTTCCTCTTTAGATAAAACATAAACTTCAGCCTTAAAATGAGCATGAGGATTAACTGATCCTGGCTTACAAATAATCATACCTCTTTTGATATCGGTTTTCTCAATACCTCTAAGAAGAAGACCAGCATTGTCACCAGCTTGACCTTTATCTAAAATCTTTCTAAACATTTCAACTCCTGTTATAGTAGACTTTAAATCTTCTGCTCCCATACCAATAATATCAACAGCGTCACCAGTATTTGTTATACCTCTTTCAATTCTACCAGTTGCAACGGTACCTCTACCTGTAATAGAGAATACATCTTCAACAGGCATTAAAAAGTCTTTATCTGTTTCTCTAGTAGGTTCTGGAATATAAGAATCAACATGACCCATCAGTTCCATTATTTTTTCAACCCATTGAGCTTCACCATTAAGCGCACCTAAAGCAGAACCTTGAACAACAGGAATATCATCACCTGGGAACTTATAGAAATTTAAAAGTTCTCTAATTTCCATTTCGACTAACTCCAAAAGTTCAGCATCATCAACAAGATCTACCTTGTTAATAAATACAACCAAAGCAGGAACTCCCACCTGTCTTGCTAAAAGGATATGCTCTCTTGTTTGAGGCATAGGCCCATCAGTACCAGCTACAACTAGGATACCTCCATCCATTTGTGCGGCACCCGTTACCATATTTTTTACATAATCTGCGTGACCAGGACAATCAACATGAGCATAATGTCTATTATCAGTTTGATATTCAACATGCGCAGTATTTATAGTAATACCCCTTTCTTTTTCTTCAGGAGCATTATCAATTTGTTCAAAATCTAACTTATCTGCTAAACCTTTATCCGCAAGGACTTTTGTAATAGCAGCAGTAAGAGTAGTTTTACCATGATCAACATGACCTACTGTCCCAATATTCACATGGGGTTTCGATCTATCAAAGGATTCTTTTGCCATAATTTTAAAATTTAACTCAAATTTAACTTATTTATATAATAATACAATTTTTAACATTTTTTTCGAGCCGATGACGGGAATTGAACCCGTGACCTCTTCCTTACCAAGGAAGTGCTCTACCTCTGAGCTACATCGGCATAAGAGCGGGCGAAGAGATTCGAACCCTCGACCTACAGCTTGGAAGGCTGTCGCTCTACCAACTGAGCTACGCCCGCTTATTTATTGTAAAAAATAAGTGGGGGGAGCAGGATTCGAACCTGCGAAGACATAAGTCAACAGATTTACAGTCTGCCCCAGTTGACCGCTTTGGTATCCCCCCATACTTAAAACTTACAATTTTTTGCCTATTAAGCTCAAAGGTCAGCAAAATTATATTCTTTTTTAATTATTACAAATTTTTAAATACAAATTAAATTTTTAAAAAATTACTTATTGAAGTAGATAAAAATTCATTATTAAATATTTACATTTATAATTGACAAAATGAAATACAAAAGAATACTCTTAAAGTTAAGCGGCGAAGCATTAATGGGTGATAAAAGTTATGGTATTGACTCTTCACTTCTAGAAAAGTACTCACAACAAATCAAAAATATTCATGACAAAGGAATTGAAATTGCGATAGTTATTGGAGGTGGAAATATTTATAGAGGTATTGAATCAGAAAAATCGGGAATAGATCGAGTTCAAGGGGATTATATGGGAATGCTAGCCACATTAATGAACAGTATGGCCCTACAAAGTCACTTAGAAAAGCTAGAGTGTGACACAAGGCTAATGTCAGGATTTAATATTGATCAAGTATGTGAGCCTTTTATAAGGAGAAGAGCAATTCGCCATTTAGAAAAAGGAAGAATTGTGATTTTTGGTGCAGGTCTTGGTAAACCATATTTTACAACAGACTCTACCGCAAGTCTTAGGGCTGTTGAGATAGAAGCTAATATAGTACTTAAGGGCACTAGAGTTGATGGAGTATATGACTCAGATCCAGAGAAAGTTAAGGATGCTATAAAGTTTAATGAGATATCTTTTGATGAAGCCTATGAAAGAAACCTCAAAATTATGGATATGACTGCATTTACATTATGTAAAGAAAACAATTTACCTATCATAGTATTTGACATGAATAAACCTGGAAACTTAGTTAAGTTAGTAGAAGGGAAAAAAGTAGGAACTTTAATATATTAGAATAATGGAAGAAATAGATTTAATTTTAGAAGATACCAAAGAGAGGATGGATAAGTCCATTCAGTTTTTAATTACAGAGCTAAAAAAAATTAGAGCTGGAAAAGCTTCTCCTAGTATGCTTGATGGAATTATGGTTGAATATTATGGGGCCCCAACTCCACTTATACAAGTTGCTTCAATAACAACTCCAGATAGTAGAACTCTTTTTATTAAGCCTTGGGAGAAAACAATAATTCAAGATATCGAAAAATCTATAGTAAATAGTGACTTGGGTCTCAACCCACAAAATGATGGAGAAAATGTAATAATAAATATTCCCCCTCTAACTGAAGAGAGAAGACTAGTTCTAGTGAAACAAATTAAAGGAGAAGGAGAAAAAGGAAAAATTAGCATAAGATCAGTTAGAAAGGAGTCCAATGAACTTATAAAAAAATTATCTAACGAAGGAGTATCTGAAGATGCAATTAGTGATGGAGAAAATGAAATTCAAAAAATAACTGATTCTAAAATTAACAAAGTAGATGAAGTTATTAAGTCTAAGGAGGTAGAAATTACTACTATCTAGAATAATAACTTTTTTTTTGTATTTGCTTCATTACATTCAATGGGACAAGAGATGATATATCCTCGTTTCTAGCAACTTTTTTTCTTATCAAGGATGAAGAAATATTATACAACCTTCCTGATAAAAAATTTTCTTTTTTTAAAGTAGATTCCCTAGGGTACACTAATATTTTATAGTTATTAATAATGTAATCACTTTCTTTCCAATCATTAATATTTTTATAATTGTCCTCTCCCATTAAAAGAATAAAATTATCATTTGGGTGTTTTTTAGATAACTCTAATAATGTTAGATAAGTATAGTTTGGTGTTTTCAAATTAAATTCCACTTTCGAGATAACAATTTTACTTTCACTCATTAATGCTAACCTCATGAGTTCATACCGATCATTTTTATCTAAAACCTCTTCTTTATCTGGGCTCTTAGGAGAAAGCACCATCCATACACTATCAATCTCTGTTTTTTTTAAAATCTCTCTCGCAATATTCAGGTGACCATTATGAATTGGGTTAAAGGATCCAAAAAATAAACCTACAGTCATACAGATAAAAATTTGATAACTACATTTAAAATGTCCTTGGAAGCTTTTTTAATATCACTATTCATGATTTTTTCATCAAATTTCTCTTTATGAGATATCTCAATTTTTGCTTTATTAACCCGTTCTTTAATTTTGTATTTAGCATCTGTTCCCCTCTTAATGAGTCTTTCCTCTAAGTCTGATAAACTCGGGACATCTATAAAAATTGATAAAGAATCTTTCCCAAAATATTTTTTTAAATTTAATCCACCTAGTACATCAACATCAAATATTATATTTTTATTCTTGTCTGTTAATCTCTTTATTTCACTTTTTAGAGTTCCTTTAAAATCATCATTATAAACCTGTTCCCACTCAATAAACTCATTATTTTTTATATGTTCATTAAATTCATCTTTTGAAATAAAATAATAGTCAATCCCTTCTTTTTCATTTTTTCTAATTTCACGAGTTGTCGAAGAAACAGAAAAAGAAAGGGACTTTAAATTTTCAAGTAAATAAGATGCAAGAGTTGACTTACCAGATCCAGATGGTGCAGATAGGATTATATATTTAGACATACTTAAAATTACTATCTTTTAGTATAATTTGAAATTATTATAATAACTCAATACTTCCAAAGTCAAAATGTTTTATTTTATCAATAATCATCAATGAAATTTTACCGTCATCTCTAACATCAATAATTTTACCTGAAAACCTATTTTCTTCTGATTTATAATTTAAGATTTCATTAAACCCTAAAAGTTTTTTTTTATATGATTCTTTATTTAGGCTACCCATTTCATTGTACTGTCTACTAAAATATGACTTAAATAGATCCAAAACGTCTTTCCTGTAAATTTTTTTATTTATTTCATTATAAATAGAGGTAGCTTTAATATTACCAAAATCTTTTTGGTTAATATTAATACCAATACCTAAAATAGATTTCTTTATTCTCTTTTTAAAAATTTGATTCTCAATTAAAATACCACATATCTTTTTATTATTGACATAAATATCATTTGGCCATTTTATTTTCACATTACTAAGTCCAATTTTTTTTAACAAATGATAGACTGATAAAGATGTTATTATATGAAGAACAAATTGTTCAGATAATTTTATTTTTGGAAATAAAATAAAGGAGAAAAGAAGGTTTTCTTGCCTGTTAGAATTCCAAAAGTTATTTCTTTGACCCTTTCCTTTAGTTTGAAAATCAGTAAGTACCATCGAACCTTCTTCTATCGAATTTTTTAATGAAAGTTGCATTAAAAAGTCATTGGTTGAGAGACATTCTGTCACATAAACATTAGTTTTGTCTTCAAATAGATTATTGGCAGGTTTTTTGCTCATATGATAATATAATATTTAGCAATATATATTGAAATTAGATCAAAATATAAATTCAAGTAAACTTAGCTCTTACATTGCTGATTGTATGGAAAACAAGAAAGCAGAAGATATAAGAATAATTGATTTAAAAAAAATTAAAAACTCAGTTACTGATTATTTCGTTTTAGCTACTGGTAACTCTAACATTCATATAGACTCAATTGCTGATGGAATTGAATCTGATGTTTTTAAAAAATTTAAAGAGAGACCTTGGAAAAAAGAAGGTAAAATTAATAGTGAGTGGGTCTTAATTGATTTTGTTAATGTAGTTGCTCACGTATTTGATAAGGAAAAAAGAAATTTATATAATTTAGAAGCCTTATGGGGAGATGGAATAATTAAAGATATTAAATCAAAAAAATGAAAAAAAAACCTACTAATAAATTAATTAATAACAACTTCAATAACCAGATATGGGTTGTGTTTTTAATATCTATTTTTATCTATATATCATTCAGTTTCTTCTCCACTAAACCTATCACAATTGATTATAATCGATTTCAAAAAATGATTAGAAGCCATGACATATCAAAAATTATAGTAATAAAAAATCAAGAAATCATAGAAATATCCTTAAAAGAAGAAGCACTCTTAAATTCAGCTTATAAAGATGAGTTAGAATCTTCTAGTTTACTGAATAATACATACGGTCCACATTATCGTCTTGAAGTTTCTTCAATTGAATCTTTTGAGAAGAGGTATGATGACCTCACTGGTTCACTAGGAAAAGAAAATTCAAATGAGATAGAATATTTGACTGAAAGTAGAACTGATATCTATTCTTTTTTGCAGACATGGGGATTCACTATTTTAATTTTAATTGGCTTCTGGTTTTTGTTAAGAAGGATGTCTACTGGAGGAGGTCCTGGAGGACAAATTTTTAATATTGGAAAATCAAAAGCATCCTTATTTGATAAGGAGAGTAAAGTGAAATTATCTTTCAAAGATGTCGCTGGATTAGAGGAAGCTAAAGAGGAGGTAAAAGAAATTGTTGACTTCCTTAAAAACCCAAAAAAATTCACAAGACTAGGTGGTAAAATACCTAAAGGAGCCCTATTAGTTGGCTCACCTGGTACAGGTAAAACTTTATTAGCAAAGGCAGTTGCCGGAGAAGCTAATGTTCCTTTTTATTCTCTATCTGGATCTGATTTTGTTGAAATGTTTGTTGGTGTTGGCGCAGCAAGAGTTAGAGACCTTTTCAAAAAAGCAAAGGAAAAAGCCCCATGTATTGTTTTCATAGATGAAATTGACGCAATAGGTAGAAGTAGGGGGAGAGGACAGATGCCTGGTTCAAATGATGAGAGAGAGAATACACTTAATTCATTATTAGTTGAGATGGATGGATTTTCAACTGACTCAGGAGTTATTATTTTAGCAGCAACAAATAGACCTGATGTTTTAGATTCCGCATTACTTAGACCTGGAAGATTTGACAGACAAATTTCTATTGATAAGCCAGACCTTAAAGGAAGAGAAGAAATATTTAAGGTTCATGTAAGAGCTCTTAAATTAAATGATGATGTAATTGTTAAAAACTTAGCAGCCCAGACACCAGGTTTTGCTGGAGCTGAAATTGCAAATGTATGTAATGAATCTGCATTAATTGCTGCTAGAAAAAATAAGAACTCAATAGAAATGATTGATTTTCAAGATGCGATTGATAGAGTCATTGGAGGTCTAGAAAAGAAAAATAAAATTATATCACCAGAGGAAAAGAAAATAGTTGCTTACCATGAAGCTGGGCACGCAGTAGCAGGTTGGTATCTAGAACATGCTGACCCTCTAGTGAAAGTTAGTATTGTCCCAAGAGGGATTGCAGCACTCGGGTATGCTCAGTACCTACCAAAAGAACAATATCTTTATCAAACTGATCAGCTTTTAGATGAAATGTGCATGGCTTTAGGAGGAAGGGCAGCTGAGGAAATAGTGTTTGGTAAAATATCAACTGGTGCCCTAAGTGACCTTGAGAGAATAACTAAAATGGCATATAGTATAGTTTCAGTATATGGAATGAATAAAAATATAGGTAACATATCATTTTTTGATTCAAAGCAATCAGACTATAATTTTACTAAACCGTACTCGGACTCAACAGCTGAAAAAATTGACTCAGAAGTTAAGAGAATAGTAGACAACGCATACGATAGAACAAAAAATTTACTATTAGAGAAAAAAGAACAATTAGAAAAAATTGCAAAAAAACTTCTTGAAAAAGAAATTTTATTTCAAAATGATCTTGAAGAGCTTATTGGTAAAAGACCATTTGAAAATAATGTAGAAACTGATATAGAAGTTGATGATAAAGACATTAAAGAAAATGATACAAATCAACCTTCAGTTAAAGAAGAATAAAAAAGCATATTTTGCTGGTGACTTTCATTTGGGTAGGCCAGATAAAGAATCCTCATCTATTAGAGAGAAAAAAATAATTTCCTGGTTAAAACATATATCAAAAGATGCTCAAGAGGTGTTTTTGATGGGAGATGTTTTTGATTTTTGGTTTGAGTACAGAAATGTTATACCAAAAGAAAATCTTAGGTTTTTATCTACTATCTCTAATATGATTGATTCAGGTATTAATTTCCATTACTTTTTAGGGAACCGTGACATGTGGGTCCTGAGTTATTTCAATGAACTTGGAATTAAAGTATATGATAATCCTCAAAAATTTCTTCTAAATAATAAACCTATTCTTGTAGGCCATGGAGATGGAATTGGAAAAGGTGATTTAGGTTTTAAATTACTAAAGTTGATTTTTAAAAATAAAATATGTCAGTTTTTATTTAGGTGGATTCATCCAGATATAGGTATACCTCTTGGTAGATTTCTATCAGGATCAAAAAGAATGATGAATATTTCTGATAACGCGAAGAGAAACGATAAAAGAATTATTCATTATTGTAACGAATATAGAAAAAAAGAAAATATTGATACTTTTATCTTCGGTCATAGCCATTATAAGAATAAAGAAAAATTATCAAAAGATTGTTATTATTTTAACTGTGGAGAATGGATGACAGATTCACCATTCCTTGAGTTCGACGGAAAATATTTTGAACTCAAATCTAGCTAACCAGTAGATTTTAATAGTTCATCTCTTTGTTTCATTCTCAAATCTATCTCTGATAAATTATTATTAGATGTGATTGATGATCTTAGTTTATTGTTAATACTTTTAAAGGTATTAATATCATCAGAAGAAAATGAAATATCTAAACTTGAATTATGATTTTGTAATTTATAACCCAGTTCACTTAAAATATTTTTGTTCATTGACTCAAATATTAATATTTCATTGTCAGATAATTCTCTCTTAAACTTTTCTTTGTTATCTCTAATTAATGGTTTTGATAAATTTTTCCACATTCCACCTGATTTGGATGCTTTCAGTGATTCATTGGATAAATAAAAATTTAAAAAATCTTTATTGAACATTATACCATATCTATCACAAAGATTATTAAGGACACTAGCTGGATCTTCAAGTAAGTCCTCATACCTAACAGAAAAAAAATGTTCATTAGGTGTTATTTTTTTTATCTCATTGCATACATGCTGGTCATATGCCCATTTTTTTGCAAGAAAATATATATGTTTATCTCCTATAGGAGCATTCTTAAAAGATGATGCTACATCTCTTCCGTCTCTATATATATAAATATAGATAGGATTTAAATCTTGAAATTCTTTAATAGTATGGAATTTTAAATTTTGAAGACTTTTACAGCACCAGAAATTAGGATTATTAGAGGTATATATTGCTTTAAATATCTCGAAAAGATTTCTATTCTTAATAGTATTAAAGATGGTTTCAGCAGTTGGAACATCACTCCATTTTATAGGATTATTATTTATCCAACCTAACATATCACTAATAAGTCTCTTTAAATTTTTATCATTATTTAGATCATTATATTTCTCTAATAAAGGATAAAACGTATTAAGAAGATGAGGGGGATGAGGAGCAAAAACATTTTGAAATTCATTTAGCATTAACCTAAACAAATTTGATCCAGACCTTTGAGTTCCAATTATTTGAAAAAATTTCATGGGTTATATTTCTAAAAAGTATCCTAGTAGACCAAAAGTTAAAATCAAAAATAATGGATGAGTTTTAGTTTTATTCAAAATAATAAAAGAAAATATACAAATAGAAATGCTGAGAATATTAAAAGACTCAAGTTGTTTAAACATAATTATATATCCTGAATAATATATTAACCCTATTATACCTATTTTAAATCCTTTAATAATGAGTTTTACCGTAGTATTTTTCTTAACGAAATAATAAACTCTAGAAAAAAATATTATGACAACCGAAGAAGGTAAAAATATTGATAGTGTAGAAAAAAAAGCTCCAGCTATTCCATTTATCTTGTAACCTATAAAAGTAGCAGTAATCAGTATTGGGCCTGGAGTTATTTGACCCATAGCTATAGAGTCAATAAACTCTCTTTTAGTGAGCCAACCTATCTGCTCTACAATTATTTTATCCAAATATGGTATAAAAACATATCCTCCTCCAAAAAGAGTTAGAGATATATTGGCAAAAACTTTTGAGAGATTAAAATTTAAAGAATCAATGGGAGCATTATTTAAAAATACAAATAGTAATATCATAATTAATGAAGCAATAACAATACCCTTTGTTCTTATGAATGCTTTTTTAGAGTTTTGGATTTTTTTTATCTTATCCCCATTATAAATTAAGTTAAGACCACCACATATAAATAAAGGCAGAATGATAGAGATATAACCCTTTATTAAAGAAGTTAATACAAAACTAAGAACTACAAGCAAGATTGTAAAAGTTTTGTCTTTAGAGTCTTTATAGAAACCATATCCTACAGAAAAAATAACTGCAGATACAACAGGCATTACCCCATCAAAGAATGAAGAGAATCCTGGAATATTTCTTGAGTTTAGATATAAATGAGAAAATAATACCATAATAATAAATGAAGGAAGGAGAACTCCAATAAATGAAATTATCGCACCTTTCCAACCTTTAATGAGAAAGCCAATGTAAGAAGCAACATTAATTGCCATAGGTCCTGGGAGAAAGCTAGCCATTGTAATGGCATCTAATATCTTTTTTTTACTTAAAATTTTTTTTCTTACTGAGAACTCATGTTGAATCATTGCTATTAACATCATGTAGCCACCAAAAGATATTGTGCCTGTTTTTAGGAAAGTAAAAAATAATTTAAAATAACTCATCAAAATGCTTTGAAGATCAAACTAAAGAATAAAAAATAAATTTAAAACAACTTTTTTTTATCGATATAATATACTCTATAAAATGAATGATCACTTGATAAATTCCATAAAATTTTACCAGTTTCATCTGATATTATTGTTTTATTATTAACAGAACTAGAAAAAAGGTAGTTGTTGTTATCCATTGAATAAACACTCCCCTGTTTAAAAGTAAATAGACTATCTGGTAGGAAAACACTCTTAGAATAGTTAAAATTTTTATTTTTCTCATCTAATGAAAAAATAAGAGCCCTAGATGTTTTCCTATACTCTGATGATCCATTATCAAATAGCATATAATGACTACTATCAATTTTATGTATAGCGTGTTGCTGGTAAAAAATCTCTTTATTTTCTAAATTATAATCTCCATTTTTCCCTAGTCTCCATATCACATCCCCATTATCAGAATTAACTTTCCATATTTGATCAAAATTTCTGAATGAGATAAGATAATTACCATCAAAATCTATATCTATTCCATTTGCATGACTCCAGTCATCACGAATTAAAAACCCTTCTTCATCTGGTATAGAATGATCAAATATATTCCATGTCCAAACTTTTTCACCTTTTTCATCATACACTACAATTCCATCTCCCATAATTGAATCAATATTATTTTTATAATATTTATAGTATTCATAGGTAAGTCCAACATAATATGATTTTTCATTATCGTAAAATTTAAGGATATCATGATGGAAAATATGTTTGTCAGATATTTTAGAAAACAATGTGTCTCCCTCGTAAGATATTTCGTTGATTATATTTTTTTTTGATAAGGATATATACGTGTCATTTAATCCCCTATTAAACGGTCTTGATAAAATAGTGTCTGCTATACTATACCACACAATTTCACCAGAATCATCCATCATAAATTGAATTCCGGGATCTTCCTGAGTTCTAAATAACAGATAACCATCAAATGAAAATAAGGAATCTTTTATCAAATTAAAGTTGGGAAAAAAATTTGGTAAATCTTTGGTCTTAAAAGAATATAAAACTGAAGAATTAATTATTGATGACTCTGAAATCTCATTTATTTTGAAAGAATATCTAGAGGATGGCTTTAAGTAAGGTAACACTATATTGAAAGAATCTCCTTTGTTAGTAGAAGAGAAAAGAATTTTATTTTGATCTTTCCAATATGATATCTTAGCAGAAGTTGAAAAATCAGATATAAAATTAACATGATATTTTGAATGGTTATAATTTGGCACATTAACAGATACCTTATTAAAATTATTTTTTTTTGAGCAGGAGATAATAAATAAAAAGATGAGAAATGAATATCCTTTATGTAATATCATTTAAATACAATTTTAGTTGACTTGACTGACCCATCTTCAAAATGAACCATTAATAAATGAATACCTTTCTGTAAATTATTAATATTTAATATAATTTTTTTATGATTATCATTTACATTCTTAGATAAAATAATTTTACCAGATAAATTAATAAGTTTTATTTTGTCAATATTTTTTGAGGTTTCATTTAATACAGTAAGATTTTTATTATTATAGAGGGGATTAGGAAAAACAGAAAAATTATACTCTTTATATTCATTACCTGTAATTATACTTCTATCTTCAAATAAAAATTTCCCTTTAGAAAAAGCATCATTACCAATATCTTTTCCCATTTTCCTGCCCGGTATATCATCAATATATGGATGAATACCTCCCCAAATACGAGAAAGAGCACATTGATCTGCAGCATCTCGATAAGTTGCCCATTGTAACTTCATATCAACAGAAGGACCTTTCTCAAAAACAAGAAAATTATTTTTTGGTATATTAAATTCCCCAATACCACCCGGAAAGTAATCACTTCCCGTTAATTTTTCTAATATTGTAGCTGCTGCACTAGAGTAGGTAGAGTGACCTGATATGTAACCAGCAAAGGGAGGAGTAACAAAGCTAGGCCTTTGATAAGGCCACCATTCTTCAGCTAGTATCCAACCTGCGCCTTTCTCAATGTCAGATGAATTAGATTCACTGAAACCCTTCCATGTAAATAATTTTACTTTTCCTAAATTCTTACTATCCTCACCAACCAATGGATCATCTAAAGAAACCAACTCAATATAACCCTCAATTAAAGGAAATCCATTCGGATTATAATTGGTAGAATCTTCATGTGTTGACTGTCCATTTTCAGAAAGGTATCTTATAATAGAAATTGGTCTAGCATAATCATAATATCCTTTTGAGCCCCATGCTGAGATTGCCGCGTCATGCATAGCACCTCCCATTAAAAAATAAGATTTTATATCCCATTCTAATCTACCTAACTCATCTCCTATACCCTGAAATTTTCTTATTAAATTATTATCATCATTTACTTCATTTAATATTACGAACCAATGACCAGGAGGTGTTTCAGAATCTGGACCGTCTGCCCAAAACTCCGCAAGAACTCTTGTGTAATCACCCCTAGGGACAATTTGTTCTTCATATTTCAAATTATTAAATGGATTAACATCATGCCCCATTCCTACATCCCCCCCATCGAAATACTTATATAGATTATGAAACTCAAAAAAATCACTAGGGTATGAGTTTAAATTTCCAATTGAATTAGGAGATATATCTAAAAGAACCCCATCAGATCTGTCTAAGTGCGACCCCCAAATTGATACCATAGAGAATGAACTTTTAAACAAGGAATCTAAAGTTCCTTGATTTAACGTATCAAGTAAAGGAGGGGGTCCGGGGTCATGGTATATTTTATAGATATTATCATCTCTCAACTTAATAACTAAGTCTTCCTCTTTTAAAGCGAAAGGGATTACATTACCCCACTCTGGTGAAATAAATTTCGGAATACCTTCGATTAAATTCCCAGATTGGTCTATGAAATTAGATATTTTTAATGGTTGCCATCTATTTGGATCTATTATATTTGGATTACCATAATAATCTAAATCAAGAGGAGGATTTAAAGGAGAGTAGTAATTACTAGAATAATCATTTAATTCATTTGAGTTATCAATAAACCCATAATCTGAATAAATTTTATACAAATAATTACCGATAGATCTCGGGTCTCCAGATAGGTAATCTAACTTATCATAATTAATATCATAATCTAATGTTAACATGAGAGAGTCTGCACTTTTAAATGTATTTATAACACCAACTGATTTCTGAAATCTATGTCTAATAAAGTTATAAGAAGCATAAGAAATTATTTTCTCTATATACTCTTCATCCTCTACATAGTTAGGAAATTCAAAAGGGAAGTCAGTTTCATTAATAGTACTTCCAAGTAAAAAAGGAGTGAGGTTCTTATCGTGTATAAGTTTTTCTTTTATTACTAGAGCATCATACATCAGTGAAGAGATGTGAAATAAGTTTCTAGCGTGAATTGGCGGTCTAGCTAAGTCATCCCTAATAGCCTGTAATAACACCTCCATCCATTTTCTTGCTATAGACTGATTTGTGAACTCAGAGTTTCCTGAATCTTTAACTAAATTTTTTATCTCAAAGCTTTTAGTTGTTTCACAACCTCTTTTATCTCTTACAGTTACAGAATGTTCTCCAGAACTTAAATTAGAAAAGAAAAATTTATTTTTATAGTAGGTACCTCCATCTAATGATAAATAATAATCATTTGAAGAATTAATATTATTAATCTGAATAGAGCTAGTGTGTTGGTTTGTAATGTCTTTAACAATTATATCAAAATTTGGCGGAGGTATGTTTTCAATAGTTATAGTATCTGAAGAGAACATAGTTCCTAATTCATTATAAACATTAACAAAATAATTACCACCTTGACTAATATTTATATTCTGAGTTGTATCTCCTGTAGACCATAAATATTGGTTATAATAACCAGTCTCTAAGGTTAATGAACTACCATCACAAAAAGAGTTAGTAAAAGAATATATTTTAGGAATTGTTGATGTAGAACCCTCATTTATAGTTATTAATTTATTCCCTTCTATCAGGTAAAGAACATCAATTTCACCTGAGGGCCAATAAACCTCTAGACTATCAACTAGAGAACTACTTCCTAAACCAAAAAATAAAGAATTAGAGTTCTGAGAAAGATAACCCTCAGATGAAAATTTACCACGTGAAATAGATTTATCATCTAAATGTAAAACAACTCTTGCACCAAATGCATCTCTATTTGAATTGAAACCAATTAAATTAACTTTAAGCCAGTTGTTATTTCCAGAATAATTATTTTTAAAAAGAAAGGAATTAAAAGGTTCCATATTTAATACTACAATATCAGGGTAACCATCATTATTTATATCTCCTACAGCGTTTCCATAACTAGAGACTGTATCAACACCTAAGCCTACAGAGATATTTTTCTCAAAATATTTTCCAAAAATATTTGAATAAAATGCGCTAGAATTTACGTTAGAACCAACAAGGGATCCACTAACATAAATATCTTCATAACCATCCATATCAAAATCCTCAAATTGAGCACCCCAACCCTCAGCATTGAAAGAAACACTTAGATCTGCAGCTCGTTCAGTAAAAGAAAGATCTTGATTATTAACAAATAATTTATTCCCTTCTTCAAGATTTGTAGAATAAATATCAAAGAAAGAGTCATTATTAAAATCACCTACAGTAACTGACATAGCATCCATTTTAATATCAGTACTGGACTGAATACTTATATTTGAAAAGGTAGAATCAAAATTATTATAGTATAGTGAGTTTCCTGAAGACTTATCATTAGCTATATAAAGGTCTTGAACATTATCATTATCAATATCTATGAAAGTAGCACAAAAAGGTAATTTATTAATTTCAGAAATTGAAGAAAGGTTGGTTATATCTACAAATGATAAACCTCGATCATTTAAAAAAAGACTGACAGTATTACTTATAGAATCCCCTGATCTGTATGTCTGCAATAAATCCAGATACCCATCATTATTTATATCTGACCAGGATGACCCAAATGAGTTAGAAACAGAATCGGGCAAATTAACTGACTTTGTCACATCTTCAAAATCTAAAAAACCATTATTATTATAAAGTTTATTCTTACCATTGAAAGACGATACATAAAGATCTTTATCATAATCATTATCGTAATCGATCCAAAGTACTTGTTTAATTTGAGTAGGGAACTCAATATTAAAAGATAATGGAACAAGTTTTTCTCCATTATTTCTTAAAAAAAGTATAGAATTATTGCCATTTGTTGGTATTGTGATATCATCTAACCCATCCTGATCAAAGTCAACAAAAGTAACACCAGCACCTGAAACACCTTGAAAGTAAGAATGATTAAAATCTAGAGAAGAAGAAATCTCATTAAAATATAATTGAGATAATAATTGAGAGTGAGATAAGAGCAGAATAAAAAAAAAAAGATATTTTTTCATTACTCTAAAAATAAACAAAAAAAAAGGTAACGACTTATGCCGTTACCCTTTTAAATCATATATGTAAATATATGTACTAACTAGTTAGTTCAAGTCAGGCCAATTCTGTCCATCATTTCTGGTAAGTACAGAAACGGCACCTTCACCATAGTCATTAGTCCAATCAAGAGTTAACGCAGCACCTGTTGAGCTAACATCATGAAAAGTATAAACTTCTGACCATCTAGAAGCACCTACTGGTGATAATATACCACAAGCATCTTGTACTTTAAGTGTTCCTCCTGGATTTGTTGAAGTGGCTCCGTAACAAGCTAAATAGATTCCCCAGTCAAACTGACCAGAAGGCTCTATATATAAATTGTCACCACCAGACTTCTCCCAAGAACCAGCATATGAATCGTACGTTGCAGTACAACCCCATCCGCCTTGTCCAACACTTACTGCGTCCCAACTTGACTCAAGGTCAGAAGGACACACGACAGAAACATTAAGTCTAAATAATGCACCAAATGCACTAGAAGACTGTAAGTTTGGTCCTGTATTGTTATAATCGTAAGTAGTACCATCAGACTTAGTTATAGTAAACCAATATCTGAAATAGTTACCACCATCGATATCAGCAATAGTTTTACCTACTGCCGCCATAGTCGCACTAAAGCTTAAACTTATATCATTACTAAGATATCCATCAGCATTCTTTACGAATTCTGAGGAAGTTATAGTTCTAAATTGAGTTCTAGCTACACTTTTAGCGCCACCACCAATAACATCTACATATTCTACATCGATATCAAACTCAGTGATGTTTGCACCCTGAGCTTCATCATAATATTCTACATGCATGTCAATTGACGAACTAGCTACATCATAGTAATTGAATTTACCAGTTTGAGACATCTTTCTAGCGTATGCACCATATTGCATTTCTGGAAAAAGTTCAACAGGTAAAACCGGATCACCACATGATACTGCCATAGTCATTGCTATGAATGCTACGAATAACTTTTTTAAATTTTTCATAATAGTTTTAATTTAAAATTAGTTTAATGCACCAGCTCTATCCCAGAAAACTTTCTCACCTAGATCTGTTCTAACAGGAGCATTCTTGTTCAAGTTAGAGAAATCAGATGGATAAGGGAACAACCTTGGAAAAGTACCAGCATCAGGAGTCTTCATAGGACCCTGCATCTCAGTTGGATGACCAGTTCTTCTCATTGCATTGTACAATTCAATACCATTAGAGAATGAAGCGAGCCTATGCTCTTTAACAATGATATTCATCTTTGCTTCATTATCAGATGCGGCATCATACGCACTCAATACATAATTGACATAAGCGTCTATACTTCTTTGCTCAGGAATTGCACCAATTCCGTCATCATTGAAGTCACCAACTTCACCCCATCCTGCAGAGTAACTCATTACAGAACCTATTGAAGTTGTTAACGCTGTTTCTAACATATCTCTAGCATTTTCACTAGATAATCCATCAAGAGCAGCTTCGGCTCTCATGAAGTATACGTTAGCAGACATTAGTAAAGGAGCGTGTCCGTCTCCTCCACCACCGTCAACACCACCATGTTGAGTATGAGAAACCCCACTACCAAATGTACCAGTTGCAGCATCACCGTCATCATAAGCACCAGCAGCTGGATAAATCCCTCTGTGTGTTCTTTTCTGACCATCTGGAGGAGTACCATCGTTATTACCGTGGTCTCTTCCCCAGTAACCTTTCGCATTAGCAGCATCAACAGTTGTTGTACTACTTCCTGCACAGAAAGGCCATGTTACTGAAACACCATATGCATTTGTGTAAGGAGTGTCATACCATACTGGTCTAGTATCAGGTATTACACAGTCAATTGTAAATAAATCTTCACCTACAATATTTAGATCTTGTCTTTTGTAATAGTATCTAAGTCTTGGATCAGGGATACCCTTTTCTTCCATTAACTCCCACATGTAGTAGTTAGATTGGTATGGACCAGCAAATGATTCATACGCTCCACTATACCATGGGTGTCTTGAGTCTGGGTTTTGTCTATTACTTCCGTATTTAAACACCCAATCCTCAGACTTATCGTCTATTACACCAGCAGCTAAAGCGGCAGAAATTCCAGAAGCATCACCTTCGTTTAGAGCTAATCTAAACTTAAGAGTGTTTGCTAAAGTTACCCACTTAGCCTTGTCACCACCATAGTAGATGTCCACACCTGGAGCACCAATAGCAGTTTTACCTAGATCAGCAATTGCTTCGTCATATAATCCTTTAACAGCTGTATACACAGTTTGTGCATCATCAACTTTAGGACTTAGATTAGCAGTTCCTTGCCATGCTTCGCTATAAGGGATAGCACCGTGCTTGTCAACAAGCATCTGAAGAGCATATCCTTTTAAGATTTTACCAGCACCAACATGAATCCAAGATTCAGCCTCAGAACCAGCAGCAATCATCGCGTCAATATCAGGAACTAATCCAGAATACACGCCATTCCAAGATCCATTAAAACTTGTAGATAGATACGCGTTGTCATAAGTTTCACCCCATGTCATACACGCAACTCTAGCTACTTGGAGCATTGGAGTTTGATTTCCGTACCACCATCCAGCAAAACTAGTCTGAACACCGTTCCAGTATAAATCAAGACCTGCATTCTCAACAGTCACTGCATTTGGATTATTTAACTGATCTAAATCAGTTATTTCACACGAATAGCCTATAAACATGAAGGCAACTATCAAGTATAATTTGTTTAATTTTTTCATTATATATTATATTTAAAAATTAGAAACTTAAACTTAAAGTAGCTCCCCACTTCTTAGCAGTAGGACCAGTCATCTCATCCCATCCTCTAGCATTAGAACCTGCACCGTAACTTATAACCTCAGGGTCAAAATTTGATCCTGCAGGGAAGTTCCATGCATAATGCCAGATGTTCTGAGCAGACATAGTTAAACTAGCACTTCCGAAAGGAGTTCCGTTAAGGAACGACTTAGGCGCAACTAAAGAAAGAGAAATCTCTCTTAATCTCATAACTGAAGCATCATACATTGAGTTTTCATCATAGAAAACACCAGTATTCGGCCAGTAGTGAGCGTTTGCAGTAGTTTGTTTAGTGTTAGGAGAACCGTCATTAGTCAGTCCTTTAGTAACAACTGGAACAAATCTATCAAAACCTGTTTCCTCAAGGATACCTCTACCAAGTAGAGTAGAACTAGTAGTAGAGAATACATCTCCACCTACAGAAGCATCGAACTGCACTCTAGCAGTTAACCACTTATACGTTAAAGTATTAGTAACACCATAAACATAGTCTGGGTTTGGATCACCAATTACACCAAAACCTAGTTGCTGGTATCCACCATTAGAGTTAACAATAGGAGTATATCCTAATCTGTCATCCCAACTAACTTGTAAGTGATCAGTTCCATCAAGGCTACCATAATCTCTCTTGATAACGTCACCTTCCATTATACCAAAAGGTAGTCCTGGGATAGCGATGTTACCTCTACCAACATACCCACCAACATAAATTTGCTCAACTCCATCAGCAATGGAAAGAACCTCACTTCTCAATAAAGAGAACTGTCCAGATATTTCCCAAGTAAAGTCTCTCGACTGAACAGGAACTACTGAAACGATAGCTTCTAAACCTTTGTTATTGATAGATGCTGAGTTAACAGTTGAAGATGTATAACCAGTAGATGCATCAAGATCAAGATTAATAATTAGATCTTCTGAATCCTTAGTAAATAATGATACGTCTAAACCGACTTTATTCTTGAAGAACTTACCTTCAATACCGAGCTCAAGCTCTTTATGTATCTCAGGAGTTAAGTCTGGGTTAGCATAGAAGTTACTTACAGCATTTGAATTTAACGTCGCACCTCCACTAGTTTGGAATATCTTAGTTGAAGTTGCCAACGACCCTCTAGTTGAGTAAGGCGATGGATAACCTGCAGATGTTCCGAAACCAAATCTAACTTTCAAGAAGTTAAGGTTTTGATTGTTAATAGACAATGCTTCTAAAGGTAAAACAGATAAAGATATTGATGGATAAAGGAATGATCTGTTAGCTTCTTCTAAAGTAGAAGTCCAGTCATTTCTAGCAGACGCTGATAAGAATCCCCAGTCTCTATATCCTAGAGTAAGGTTAGCGTATGCACCATAAGTATTTTCTCTCAATACGTAAGTATTAGCATTAGTTACTGTAAAATTACTATGATCGAAGAAGTTGAAGATAAACATATCAGAACTATTGATCTGAGATAATTCATAATTTCTTGACTGTAAGTTTCCACCTACTAAGAAATCAAAATCAAGATCTTCAGATAATTCTACTGATCCGTTTAAGTTTACAACTTGATCATAATTAATATTATTTCTGTTAGACGTTTGAAAAGCCCCAAGAACTGCATAACCTTGAACTCCATTCTTATTAATCATGTAGTTGTTAAGCATATTAGTTCTATCAAGACCTATTCTGTATGTCAGATTTAAAAAGTCAGCTATCTCATAACTTAAAGTAATGTTACCAATAAATCTGTTAACATCATCTTTATCTCTAGCGTTGTGTAGAGTCCATAAAGGATGTTGCATCCCATTATTACCTCTATAATAAACACTACCATGAGTATCTGGTCTTTCATATTCCATTCCAAATAAGTTCCAACTTCTCGGAGTATACATAACGTTACCAAATAATGATACGTTGGTAGCGTTTGAGTTTCTACTCGGGTTTACAGGAGGCTTATTAGCTTGAGATTCAATATAATTGAATGAAGCATTAATTTTTAAACCATTTGCAAGCTGAGTGTTAGCACCTAACGCAAAGTTATGTTTTCTATAATCGTTGAATGGAACATATCCATTGTCTTTAGTCCAACCGTAATTAGCTTTTATTGATGAAGAACCAACTTGAGCGCTGACACCAATAGAAGTATTTTGTTGAGAACCATCGACAAAGAAATTTTGTAAGTTATCATATGCTTGGTATTTCCATCTAGCATCTATATACTGAGGGAATACACCATTCCATATTGATCTGTCATAAGGGTGTGGGATAGTACCATCAACCAAACCGTTTCTGTTAGGTTGGTCAAATGGAGCTCCCCAGTTACTAAAAGCAGCTGCAGCTCTGTTTTGCCATCCGTTACCATACTGATCCTGATCATCTGGTACACTAGCTACCTGATTCACAAAATATGATTGACTAAATGTTACTTCCAATCCTTTATTAGCATTAGCCCCACCAATTTGGCCGGTCTTTGTAGTAATAAGAATCACACCATTTCTACCAGCTTCACCGTAAAGTACGGTTGCAGCAAGTCCCTTAAGCACACTAATTTCCGCTACGTTGTTTGGATCAAGATCTAAGAATCTACTAGAAGCAGTAGAACCACCACTAGTAAAACCTCTATCACTATAAGTTGATGCATCAATTGGCACACCATCTAAAACGAATAAAGGTTGATTAGAACCTGAAATTGAGGTATATCCCCTAATAATAATATTAGTACCAGTTCCAGTGACACCACTTTGCGATGTGATATCAACACCAGGAACTTTACCTCTCAACAACCTAGCTATGTCTGCTTCGGGTCTAGCTTCAAGCTGTTCACCACCAACAGAAGTTACCGCATATCCTAATGCAGCTTTTTCTTTGGTGATACCCAATGCAGTTACAACAACCTCTTGAAGTTCTTCAACATCAGAGCTCATAACTACATCCACCACTGATCTAGAGCCAATTGCAACTTCTTGCGACGCTAAACCAATAAATGAAAATACTAAGGTACTTCCGTCACTAGGAACATCTAGTGAATAGGAACCGTTGACATCTGTAGTAGTACCAACAGTTGTACCTTGAAGGATAACGTTAACACCGGGAAGACCACTTCCGTCTTCATCAGATGATACCGTACCCGAGATAGTTCTGTCTTGAGCCCAAACATTTGAAGCCAAGAACATGAAACTAACTAGTATAAATCTAAACATAGTTTAATTTTAATTTAATTAATAGTTGTTTAACAATAATAACCTTTGATTTCGAACATTTTTAACCAAAAAAGGCAAAAAAAGTCTAAAACAAAGACACGCTTCCCAACCCAAAATCTTCATTTAGAGCAAGGAAACAAATATTTTAAGGTTTTTTAACAAAAAACCCGATAGCTATTTTAACAATTACTATTGAGAAATCAATGACATTTCTCATTTTTTTTATCAATTGTTTAACAGTGAATTAATACATTATTAACATCTAATTATTCAATATTTTTTGTCATTTAGAATTTTAAATTCAATTCTTCTGTTTTTATCACCCTCATAATTCTTTTGAACTGGGACTAAACTACCATACCCTTTAAAGGAAAGATTATAAAAATTATGATCTTTATTTTTAAGATAATTATATACTGACTCAGCCCGATTCTCAGATAATTGATAGTTGTATTCACCCTCTCCAGTTTTGTCTGTATGGCCTGATATTTCAATTTTTAATTGGTCATTATCCTTGAGCCATAGATATATCATATCTAAGTATTTTTTTGACTCAATGTTAAGATCATAACTATCAAAATCAAAATAGATATTTTCAAGGATAAAATTTTCTTTAATTTTTCTCATATAAATGGCCATAGAGTCATTCTTTATTTCTATCACTTTCGGAAAATAGCCTGGGGACTCCACTAAAACTAATGCATTTTTATATGAGGCATCAATAAAACTTTCGTCTTTATTAATACCTGTTTTAACTCCCTCACTAATCATATACAAGTCACTGTCTATAATCTTCATCTCACTAGAGTCAATAGTTACAAATGAAATTTTATTCTTTTCTGGATGATTAAAATTAGCAGAACCAATTAATATCTGACTTTTATAATTAGGATTTAATTTATCTTCTTGGGTTAATATAAAAATATTATCAGAAACAAATATTGAGATCTCATCTAGATAGGAATTGACTTTGGGGCCAACATTCTTAGAAAGTGAGGTTTTATTAAATGGACTTGAACTATAAAAAATATCATATCCACCATATGAGTCTGACCTATCAGAAGCTAAATAGAAAATTCCATCAAACATGATAGGTGATATATCTTCATATTTACTATTTATCATTTTTAAATTTTTCGCATGACCCCATTCATTTTCACCCAATCTTTTACTATAGTATATATCTCTTCCACCTTTACCACCAGGTCTGTTTGATACAAAAAAAAGTATGTCATTATATAGGTAGGGCTGAGAGTCCCAAAACTCAGAATTAATTTTATTATTAAACTTTTGAGGAGATTCCCATGTACCATTTACTTTTTGAGAATAATATAAATCACATGAATTTTTCTTGAAATCCATGACGCAGTAGGTAAATACTAAATAGTCTCCACTCTGTGATAGTGAGATAGTACCTTCATTATTTTCTGAATTTAGAAATTCAAATGGCAGAGCACCCGAGGTTTTTCTGTCTTTATATCTAACAGTAAAAATATTCTCATCGTCAAATAATCTATCACCCTTACGCGCCGTGAAATATATTGTACTTGATTTTTCATCATAAAATGGGGAATACTGATAAAAGAAATTATTCAGAGTGTCTTCCACTGAAAAATCAATCACAGGTTTAATATTTGAATATAAATTAAAATTTATATTGCTTTTAATTTTAGAATAATCAATAAATTTTAACGTGTCTGATATAAGGTTTAGATAATCATTAGAATTTTTAAGCATTCCTTTTAAAAAATTATACTCCCCCAAACTAAAACTTACCTCATCATTATATCTAATACAGTTTAGGTCTATGTATTTCGTGAAGTTTTCTTCATATTTATTGTAATTATTATCTTTTTTATACGATAACCCTAATTTATATATTGATGGACAAAACGAAGGGTTTAACTTCAGTGATTTATTAAATAAATCAATAGCCTTATCAAACTCACCGATTCTAAACATTTCGTTCCCTTCACTATAAAATCTTTCATATTTTTTTAATTTTTGGGAATAAATATTACCTGAAGTAACAAAGAAAAAAAGTAAGAAACCTATATATATATTATTCAACATTAAGATACTTATGAGTCTGAACTGAGATCCTCCATTTAGGGTTTAGTTTAATATACTCTAAAATTAAAGGACTAATTACCTCTTCTCTTGACCATTCTGGTTGCATTATTAACTTTGTGTTTTTCTTAACCTTTTTTGAGAGCTGTTCTGCCCATTTAAAGTCCGATTTATTACAAATAATAATTTTTAATTCGTCAGAAATAGAAAAATAAATGTCTAAAGGTTTTTTGAACTTTTTCGGCGAGAAACAAATCCAATCAAAATCTCCTGTAAAAGGATGAGTGCCAGATGTCTCAATATGAATTTTTTTATCCTCTTTTTTAAGAGCTTTTGTAAGATCAGATAAGTTATGCATTAGAGGCTCACCACCTGTAATCACTACTAATTCAGCTGAGGTTTTTAACACTTTATTTACTATTTCATCTACCTTAGTATATTGTTCTTTCGAAATATCCCATGATTCTTTCACATCGCACCAGTGACAATTCACATCACATCCTGATAATCTAATAAAATATGCAGGTCTACCTGAATGAAATCCTTCACCTTGGATACTGTAGAAGGATTCCATAACTGGAATTAAAGAATTAGATTTTAAACTTGTCACAATATACTTTTAAGGTATTCTGAAGAAGAGAAACAATAGTCATCGGCCCAACTCCACCAGGAACGGGAGTAATCAGATTTGCCTTATTATAAATATTTTCAAAATCAACATCGCCTACAATTTTATAACCAGACTTTTTTGAAGAGTCTTTAACTCTAGAAATACCAACATCAATTATTGACACTCCCTCTTTGACCATATCTTCTGTCACTAGATTAGGTATCCCTACAGCCGATATAATTAAGTCAGCATCGATAGTAATTGACTTTAGATTTTTTGTCTTGCTATTACACACAGTAACAGTGACATCCTCTCTCTGCACAAGCATCTGAGCAATCGCTCCACCAACATTTCTACTTGATCCAATCACAACACATTTTTTTGACTCAATATCAATAGCATACCTTTCTATTAAGGTCATAACTCCAAGACCAGTTGCTGGCATTAACTTTTTTTTAGTAGAAGTTATACTTCCAATATTATCATTAGTAAAACCATCCACATCTTTTGAGGGATGAATATGTTCAATAACTTTTTGAACACTAATATTTTCAGGAAGCGGTAATTGAACAATAAAACCATCAACGTCATTATCTATATTAAGTTTATTTATTAAATCTGATAAATCTTCTTGTTTAATGTTATCGCTTAAACTTATCAGTTCCGCGTCTATTCCAACAGCCTCACAAGCCTTTAGCTTTGCATTAACATATATTAAACTAGGCCCATGGCCACCTACTAATACTATCTTGAGAGATGGAGATCTATATCCTTTATCAATTGCTTTCGATATTTTATTACTTATCTCGCTCTTTATTTCGTTAGAGATCTTAACACCGTCTATTATCTTATTCATCTATCTTCAATACAGCTAAAAATGCATTTTGAGGAATTTCAACATTACCCACTTGTCTCATTCTCTTCTTTCCCTTCTTTTGTTTTTCTAATAACTTTCTTTTCCTAGTAATATCACCACCATAACATTTAGCTGTTACATTTTTTCTTAGTGCCCTTACAGTCTCCCTAGAAATAATCTTATTTCCTATGGAGGCTTGTACCGCAATCTCAAACATCTGTCTGGGTAATAATTCTTTTAACTTTTCGCATAGTTTTTTTCCCCAAGAATATGCTTTATCCCTATGAACTATTGCAGAAAGTGCATCTACCTTATCACCATTTAACATGATATCTAATTTTGACATTTTAGACTCTAGAAAACCAGATAATTCATAGTCTAAAGACGCATACCCTCTAGAGATTGATTTTAACTTGTCATAAAAATCAAATACTATTTCAGAAAGAGGTAAAGTAAAAGACAATTCAACTCTATCTTTTGATAAATAAACCTGATTTTTCAAAACACCCCTTCTGTCTATACATAATTTAATTATACCTCCTATATAATTAGATTTAGTAATAATTTGAGCAGAAATAACTGGCTCTTCTATCTTAGTTATCTCATTTGGCTCTGGCATCTCAGATGGAGCATAAATATTTATAGTTTCTCCATTAGTTTTATGACACTTAAACTCTACTGAAGGAACAGTAGTTATAACAGACATATTAAACTCTCTATCTAACCTTTCCTGAATAATGTCCATATGTAGCATTCCTAAAAACCCGCATCTAAATCCAAATCCTAATGCAGCAGAAGTCTCAGGCTCCCAAACCAGAGAGGCATCATTTAATTGTAATTTCTCTAAAGAATTCCTTAATTCTTCGTAATCAGAACTGTCTACTGGATAAATACCAGCAAAAACCATAGGCTTGACATCTTCAAAACCTTTAATTGCTTCTATAGTATTATTTTTTGAATGGGTAATGGTATCTCCTACTTTAACCTCTTTAGCATTTTTAATTCCAGAAATCAAATACCCAACATTTCCTGATGAAATCTCGTTTCTAGATTCCTTTTCAAGTTTAAGAATTCCAATTTCGTCGACATCATACTCTCTACCTGTATTAACAAATTTTACCTTGTCCCCTTTTCTTATTTTTCCATTAAAAACCCTAAATAAAACCTCAATACCTCTAAAAGAATTATATACAGAATCAAAAATCATAGCTTGTAACTCCTTACCACTATCACCTTCTGGAGACGGAACCTTTTTTATTATTTCATTAACTAGATTTTCAATACCAATCCCGTCTTTTGCACTTACATGTAAAATATCTTCCTTCTTACAACCTATTAAATCAATAACTTGATCTGAAACCTCCTCAATCATAGCCCCAGGAAGATCAATCTTATTAAGAATTGGAATAATTTCAAGACCTTGTTCTAATGCCAAATAAAGGTTAGAAATTGTCTGAGCCTGTATTCCTTGAGAAGCATCAACGATTAACAGCGCACCTTCACATGAAGCAATGGATCTAGATACCTCATAAGAGAAGTCTACATGGCCTGGAGTATCAATTAAATTAAGTGTATAAGAATTTCCATTGACTTTATGTAGCATCTGAATTGCATGAGACTTAATAGTAATTCCTCTTTCCCTCTCAAGATCCATATTATCAAGTAGCTGGTTAGTCATATTTCTAGAGTCTACAGTTTGAGTAAATTCTAGCAATCTATCTGCCAGTGTACTCTTACCATGATCAATATGAGCTATAATGCAAAAATTTCTTATTTTATCCATAATTTATGACTCAAAATTAGCCAAATAAAAATTAATCTATTGATTATTTTCAGGAGTTAATTTCCATCTCCTATGTGACCATAACCACTCACCTGGATTTTCATTTATTTGAGTTTCCATGCAAGAAATATACCTTTCTAAAATTTGATTCTTTTTTAATATTTTTGAGTTATTAATATGCTCAAGATTGACTTCGTACCTACCTCTAGAAGTTTTTTTCATAGATGCAAAGTATACATGACTATCTGTAAACCTAGGAATAAACTCTATCGATTCTAGAAATGCAGTTTCCTGATTTAGCATTTTTGACCAAATTTTTCTGCTATTTATCCTCGGAGATTGATCAGCTACAACTGCTAAGACCTTTACCTTATCTAATTTATTTTTAAGGTACATTATTACTTCTCTAGATTCCACTAAAATAGATCCGAATCGAGATCTAGATCTATACATTAAATCATTAAACTTTATATTTTTTAATTTTTTATATATAACATGAAGATTAGAATCTAAGTTAAGTTCAGCCGCAAGGAGTAACCACTCCCAATTACACTGATGGGACGTCAATACCACAACCCTCTCATTATTTTTAATATGCTTATTTATAAGATGCATATTGGTAAATTTCACCCTTTTCTTTAGCTCACTCTCTTTAATTGAAATTGATTTTATAGTCTCAAAAATTAAATCACAAAAATTTTTATAAAAAGTATTCTTGATTTTTTTTATTTTTTTTGAGCTTAATGAAGGAAATGAATTAGAGAGGTTATTTACTACAACTTTTTTTCTGTATAAGGACGCAAAAGTGTAATTAAATAAATCAGAGAGAATATATAATATCCTCATAGGTAACTTTGAAAATACGTGATATAATAAACTAACCAAAAACTCTTTATTTATTTACTAATTTTAATTTATTACTTCTTGAAATACTTTCTATTTTTTTAATTTCTTTGATGGACTTATCTCTCCTTATAAGAGTCTCAACATATTTCCAAGTTGCAATAACTTTTTCTTTATTTATGTCAAGAAGCATATATCCATGATCTCTAGAATTTGTATATTTTAGATGTGGATTCATTGTAGGATCCATAATATAATTCTCATGATCGATCAGTTTTTGAATAGGAATGTTTGGTGACCATTCATCTGAATTTCCTGAATTTATACTTGGAGTCCCAAACTCTATAGCATACGGTTTAATTGGCATATTAGACTCTAAAGGAATATGATTAACTTCAAATGCCCATGACCTATGTGTGTCACCCGTTACAAAGACAACATCTTTAATGTTATTTGAGTTGATATGATCAGCTATCTTCTGTCTTTCAACGGGATACCCATCCCAGGAATCTAGGTTGATATTAAAGTCAGGTCTACCATAATTTAGGTAAGAGAATATTACTTGATTTCCAATTATTTTCCATTGACTTTCTGAATCTGATAATCTATTGAGAAACCAATCTAGCTGAATATCTCCTAGCATAGAACGATTTGACTCAAACAGTGTAGAGTCATCAAGACTCACTGCCTGTTTAGTCCTACCCTCTAGTCTTTCCTCCAAGATAATTATGTCAGCAACTTTTCCAAATCTAAAATTCCTGTATGGCTTAGAATTTTCTCTTATGGGTTGCCACTCATAATAAGCCTTCAATGCAGCAGAAATTCTCTCATTAAAATTACCTTCTTCTAACTCCTGATGATTTTCTGCACCGTCCTTATATGTATTATTAGAGGTTTCGTGGTCATCCCAAATTAAAATAAAAGGGTGGTTTCTATGGGCCTCTATTAAATCTCTATCTAGTTTATATTGAGAATGTCTGGTTCTATAATCACCTAAAGTAATAAGCTCTTTGTCAGGTAAATGTAACCTGTCAAAAATACCATTACTATAGTCTCTTGATTTATACTCATAAATATAATCTCCCAAGTGTATAACCGCGTCAAGATCTTCTTCCTCTGAAATAGAGGAATATGAATTAAAATAGCCTCTTTGGTAATCACTACAGCTAACAATTGCAAACCTTAAACTTTCAGATAAACTATTTATTGTTTTAGTTCTACCAGTAATAGATTTTTTTCCATATGATTCAAACCGATAAAAATATGATGTGCCAGGCTCTAAACCTTCTACGTCAACTTTTACAGTATAATCTCTATCAGCGTCAGTTAAAAACATTCCATTTTTAAAAACTTTTCTAAAATCAGAAAACTTAGAAATTTGCCAATTAACAGAAATTTCATTTTCATGATTCTCTGGGGTCACCCTTGTCCATATTATAACTTTATCTTCAAGCGGGTCACCAGATGCCACTCCATGATAGAATGGAGCTAAAGTATCTACTTTTAAATTATCTACCTCCTCTACAAATGGCCTATTAGACTGTGAGCAGTCAATAATTAATATAAAGACTAGTGCCATTTTTATATAAAAAATAAGAGTCTTAACCATAATGAAAATTTTAATATACAAAATTAGAGTATTAATGTTTTAGTCAATGACAATAACTAAATTATATTTGAGGATAAAATGAAAATTTCAGCTTCAATCTATTCAAATAAAAAGAGATCCCTAAAGGATTTAATAAAAGAGTTGGATTCAGTTAAAATTGATATGTTTCATGTAGATTTTAACGATAAAAAAATTGAGTTAGATAAAGTAGAAAGTGATATTGTTGAAATAAGAAAAATTAGCAAAACCCCTATAGATCTTCATATTATATCAGAGAAACCAAGTAAATACAACAATTTTATTAAAAGAAATAAGATTGAATATGTTACTTACCAGGAAGAAAACATCAAAGAAAACTTTTCCTTGTGTGATAGTCCTTCAACTACTTTTGGACTTGCAATTACCTCAGATACATCTATTAAAAAATTTGAAGATTATAAAGATCATTGTGAATTTATACTACTCATGACCACAACTCCGGGAGAGAGTGGAGGAACTTTTAATAAAATTAATTTTAAGAAAATTAGAGATTTTAAAAAGAAATACCCATCAAAAAAAGTTCATATAGATGGAGGAGTAAATGATGAGATAGCGCTTATTCTAAGAATAAATGGAGTTAAATCTGTTGTTTCAGGATCATACCTAGTAAATAGAGATATTGCAAAATCATTACTCGAATTAAAATCATCAGTTTCTGATTCTGATATGCCAGTAAGTGAATTTATGCTTTTAAAAGAGGAGTTACCTATCATAAAAGAAAAAGAAAGTATAGAAAAGGCCTTAGAAAAAATTGAATCATATGACTTAGGTTTTGTTTTTGTAGAAAATGAAAATAATGATTTTACTGGAGTTGTCAGTATGGCTGATATAAGGAAAAGTTTAATTAAAAATTTAGATAATTTTAAAAGTTTGAAAGTAAAAGATATAAAAAACTCAGATCCAATTATTATCAATAAAGATGATTCTATTAATAAAATGCTAAAGATTACTCAAAGCCATGATTTTCTTATATCTTTTGTGCCTGTTATAAATAAAAAAGAGTTAGTTGGCTCTGTTACATTTTTTAATTTAATTAGAAGCGAATCATGATAATTCACCTTAAAGAAAAAACAAATAAAGATGATGCCCATAAGTTAGCGGAACAGGTACAAGGGAAATTAATTTATAATCAAAAAAATAAAATAATAGTTACCTCATCAAAAAAAAATGATTACCCAGAATCTTTTAAAGATTATATAGATGAGACTTTTAATCTAGAATCTGATATTCAACTGGCGAGCAGAGATTACAAGAGGAATACTAGAAGTGTGAAAATAAATAATGTAGAGATTGGAGGTCAATCAGATAATACACTGATGATAACTGGCCCATGCTCTATCGAGAGTAGAGAACAAATTACTAATTGCGCTAATCTGTTAAAGAAATTAGGACTTACTACATTGAGAGCAGGGTGTTTTAAACCTAGAACATCTCCTTATTCTTTCCAAGGTCTTGGTCTAGAAGGTCTAAAAATGTTATCGGATATTAGAGATGAATATGGTTTTAATATAATCTCTGAAGTTAAGGATGCATCTCATGTAGACGATGTTATAAAATATACTGATATAATTCAAATTGGAGCAAAAGCAATGTATGACCATGGAATCTTAAGAGAAACAGGAAAACAAAACAAACCAGTACTTCTAAAAAGAGGGTTTGGATCAAATCTTCAAGAATTTGTACAAGCTGCTGAATTTATTATGTCTGAAGGAAATGAAAATGTAATTCTATGTGAGAGAGGCATAAGAACATTTGAAACAAAAACAAGGTTTACGCTTGACTTATGTGGAGTTTCTTATCTTAAGGAATATACTAACTTACCAATAATACTAGATACAAGTCACGCAATGGGATATAGTTATGGGGTACCTGATCTCACTAGAGCATGTGTAGCAATGGGAATTGATGGATTATTAATAGAGAGCCACCCCAACCCAAAATTAGCTATGTCAGACGCCTCTCAACAATTAAATTTTGATGAATTTGAAAAAATGCATTCCAGTTTAATTCCGATATGTAAGTCTGTAAACAAAAATTTAATATAATGATACCCGAAATAAAAATGTTAATTCTTGATGTTGATGGGACAATGACTGATAATGGAATCTACGTTGATGAAAATGGTATTGAATCTAAAAGGTTTAACGCAAAAGACGGAGTAGGCATTTTAGAGTTAATTAAAAAAGGGATTAAGGTAGGAATAATAAGTCACTCAGAGAGAGGAGATGGGATAAAGTCAAGAGCCGAATATTTAGGAATAAAACATTGTTATGTAGGTAATGCTTCTAAAGACGAAATATTAATTTCTTGGATAAAAGATGAGAATATAACCTTAGAAGAAGTTGCTTTCATTGGAGATGATATAAACGATATGAGTATTATCAATATTGTGGGATTTAGCGCTTGTCCAAGTGACTCATCACTCCCGGTAAAAAATAAAGTCTCTCATATTCTTGATACAAAGGGTGGATATGGTTGTGTAAGGGAATTTAGTGACCTATATTTGAGCCAAAATTAATTAAATGAGCGTTTTAGTAAATAATAATTCGAAAGTTATAGTTCAAGGATTTACAGGTTCCGAAGGAACTTTTCATGCCTCTCAAATGTTAGAATACGGAACCAATGTAGTAGGAGGAGTTACTCCGGGAAAAGGAGGCACTTCACATCTTGAAAGACCTGTTTTTAATACTGTACACGAAGCAAAAAAAGAGACTGGGGCTAATGTTTCAATAATTTTTGTTCCACCTGCATTCGCAGGAGATGCTATTTTGGAATCTATAGATTCTGATATAGAAGTAATTGTAGCAATTACAGAAGGAATCCCAGTAAAAGATATGATTACAGTAAAATCATATATTAAAGATAAAAAAAGCACCCTAATTGGACCAAATTGCCCTGGAATAATAACTCCAGGTGAGGCGAAAGTAGGGATTATGCCAGGTTTTGTATTCAAGAAAGGAAATATTGGTATAATATCAAAATCAGGAACTCTTACTTATGAAGCTGCTGATCAAGTAGTTAAGGCAGGGTATGGTATTTCAACAGCAATAGGAATTGGTGGAGACCCTATAGTAGGAACCTCCACATTAGATGCTATAAAATTATTTATGGAAGATGATGAGACAGATGGTATAGTTATGATAGGAGAAATTGGAGGAAATTATGAAGCAGAGGCATCAAAATGGATTAAAGAAAATGGTAATAAGAAACCTGTAGTTGGATTCATTGCTGGGCAAACCGCACCAAAAGGGAAGAGAATGGGTCATGCAGGAGCTATAATTGGAGGTAAAGATGATACAGCTGAAGCCAAGATGAAAATAATGAGAGAATGTGGACTGACTGTTGCCGAGTCCCCAGCAAATATCGGTTCTAAATTAAAAGATTTATTATAAGTGTATTACCTCGTCATATGCTGCTGCTGTAGCTTCCATGATTGCTTCAGACATTGTAGGATGAGGATGAACTGATTTAATAATTTCATGAGCAGTAGTCTCTAATTTTCTGGCTGCTACAACTTCTGCAATCATTTCAGTAACATTGTATCCAACCATATGACATCCTAACCATTCTCCATATTTTTTATCAAAAATGACCTTAACAAATCCATCAGAATGACCAGAAGCATTAGCTTTTCCTGATGCAGAAAATGGAAATTTACCAACATTAATTTCGTAACCTAAATCTTTAGCTTGCTTCTCAGTAAAACCAACAGAAGCTACTTCAGGACTACAATATGTACAAGATGGTATGTTATCATAATTTAAGACACCCGGATTCTTTCCTGCGATTTTTTCAACACAAATGATACCTTCGGCAGATGCTACATGAGCTAACGCGGGACCTTTAACTATATCACCAATAGCATAGATACCGTCGATATTAGTTTTATAATAATCATCAACATTAATTTTTCCCTTTTCAGTAATTATTCCTAACTCTTCAAGTCCTATGTTTTCTATGTTAGTTTCTACACCTACAGCTGAAAGTACAACTTCAGAATCCATTGTTTCTTCCTTACCATTTCTAAGGAAAGTAACTTTACATCCTTTAGAATTTGTGTTAACATCTTTTACTTCAGTATTTGTCATTATATCAATTCCTGTCTTTTTAAAAGACTTTTCTAGTTGTTTTGAGACATCTATATCTTCTAAAGGTAAAATGTTTGGTAGATATTCAATTAGTGTAACTTTAGTCCCTATACTATTATAAAAATATGCAAATTCAGATCCTATTGCACCAGAACCAATCACAACTATCGATTTTGGTTGTTTTTTGAGAGTCATCGCCTTTCTATACTCTATTACTTTGTCACCATCAATCTTAATGTTTGGAAGTTCTCTTGACCTTCCTCCTGTAGCAATTATAATATTATCACTTTTATGATTATTCTTAGCTCCGTTCTCATCAGTAACTTCTACAACATTTTTTTCTATTATCTTACCAAAACCTGTTAAAATATCAATTTTATTTTTCTTCATAAGAAAATTAACTCCTTTACTCATCCCATCAGCAACCCCTCTACTTCTATTAATAATCGAATCAAAATCTACGCTAGAATCCTTAATATTTATTCCATAATCTGCAGAATGGCTAACATAGTCAAATACTTGAGCGCTTTTTAGCAATGCCTTAGTTGGTATACAACCCCAGTTCAGACAAATGCCGCCTAAAGATTCCTTTTCTACAACTGCAACTTTCATTCCAAGCTGAGATGCTCTTATTGCTGCTACATATCCCCCAGGACCAGACCCTACTACTATTAAATTGTATGACATATTATTATTTTTTTAACAAATTTATATTCTAAATTATTATAATAAAACTATTGATAATTATATCTTGAATATTATGACAAAGATTGTATAATTTTAATATATCAAAATGAAAGACCTTAAAAATAAAACTGCAATAGTAACTGGAGGTTCTAAGGGTATCGGAAAAGGTATTGTAGAAAAGTTAGCTGAATCAGGATGTGATGTGGCATTCACCTATTTAAGCAGTGAAGAATCAGCTAAAGAGATAGAAAAATTATCTGATAAGTATAATGTTAAAATTAAAAAATACCAATCTGATGCATCAGATTTTGATCAAAGCAGTAAGCTTATTGAAAATATTTTAGATGATTTTGATAGTTATGACATACTAATAAACAATGCAGGCATCACTAAAGATAACTTGCTATTAAGAATGGATGAAGATTCATGGAAAAAAGTAATTGACATAAATCTTAATTCATGCTTTAATTTAACAAAGTGTGCAATAAGAGAATTTATGAAGAAAAAAGAAGGTGTTATTATTAACATAAGCTCTATAGTGGGAGTAAAAGGAAATGCTGGTCAGTCAAATTATTCTGCATCAAAAGCTGGAATAAATGGTTTCACTAAATCTGTTGCTCTTGAGTTAGGCTCTAGAAATATTAGATGTAATGCAATAGCTCCAGGATTTATTGAAACAGATATGACTAATAAAGGTGATGGGAAACTTTTAGAAAGCTGGATTGAATCTATTCCTCTTAAAAGAGCAGGACATGTTGAAGATATAGCTAATCTATGCGTTTATTTGGCATCTGAGAAAGGGAGTTACATTACTGGACAAATAATAAAAGTAGACGGAGGACTAGTTACTTAGATTTTTGTTTATTCTTTTTAGGATCAAGCTTTGTCATTTTGATCACATTGTTTTTTTTGTCAAAATCAGCTAAAACCAAATCTCCTTTTTTAACATTTCCAGAAAGGATTTCTTCTGCAAGAACATCTTCGATATGTTTCTGAATAGCTCTCTCCAATGGTCTGGCTCCATATTTAGGATTATATCCTTTTTCAATAATAAAGTCTTTAGCCTTGTCTGTCAAGTCAATAGAGTATCCAATCTCATCTGCTTTGCTGTAAAGCTTTTTAAGATTTATATCAATTATTTTATATAGATGTTCTTTAGTTAAAGAATTAAAAATAATAATATCATCAAGCCTGTTAATAAATTCAGGATTAAAAGTTCTTTGAAGAGCCTTGTCAATAGTAGAATTTAAATTTGCATTAATATTATCTGATCTTGATTGTGTTTCAAAGCCTATTCCAGCTCCAAAATCTTGAACATCCCTAGCACCAACATTTGATGTCATAATTAATATGGTATTTCTAAAATCTACTTTATGTCCTAATCCATCAGTTAAAAATCCCTCATCTAGAATTTGTAGCAAAAGATTAAATACATCTGGGTGAGCCTTCTCAATTTCATCAAGTAAAATTACACTGTATGGCTTCCTTCTTACCTTCTCACTCAACTGACCTCCTTCTTCATAACCAACATAACCCGGAGGGGCACCAACAAGTCTAGATATAGAAAATTTTTCCATATACTCAGACATATCAACCCTGATAAGGGCATCATCTTTATCAAATAAGTTATTAGCTAGAACTTTTGCTAATTCAGTTTTTCCCACTCCAGTTGGTCCAAGGAAAATAAATGTACCAATTGGTTTTTTTGGATCTTTCAATCCAACCCTTGTCCTTTTAATCGCTCTTACCAACTTATCTATAGCATTATCTTGCCCTACAACTTTCTCAGATAATTTTTTTGGCATTCCTAACAATCTACTGCTTTCATTTTGTTCTACCCTTTCTAGCGGGATACCTGTAACCATAGAAATTACTTCGGCTATATTCTTTTCATCAACTTTATGTCTTTTCTTCTTAGAATCTTCAACCCACTTATTTTTCTGAATATCTAACTCTGTAAGTAATTTTTTTTCTGTATCTCTAAGTTGAGCAGCTTCCTCGTATTTTTGATTTTGAACAACTTGATTTTTTTGGCTTTTAATCTTTTCTATTTTTTCTTCTATCTCCACAATAACATCGGGGACATCAAGATTATGCATATGTACTCTTGAACCAGCCTCATCCATTAGATCAATCGCCTTATCAGGTAAAAATCTGTCACTTATATACCTATCTGATAATTTGACACATGCCTCAATCGCTTCAGGAGAGTATATCACATTGTGATGACTCTCATATTTATCTTTAATGTTTTCAAGAATATTTTGAGTCTCATCTGGAGTAGTAGGATCTATTACAACTACCTGAAACCTTCTTGCTAAGGCACCATCTTTTTCTACGTACTGTCTGTACTCATCTAATGTTGTTGCACCTATACATTGAAGCTCACCTCTAGCAAGAGCTGGCTTAAACATATTTGATGCATCCAAGGAACCAGATGCCCCTCCTGCACCTACAATAGTATGCAGTTCATCAATAAATAAAATAATATTATCTGATTTCTCAATCTCTGTCATAACAGCTTTCATTCTTTCCTCAAATTGGCCTCTGTACTTAGTACCTGCAACTAAAGACGCTAAGTCTAAAGTCACAACTCTTTTATTATGAAGGATTCTTGAGACCTTTTTTTGAGTAATCCTTAGTGCTAAGGCCTCAGCTATTGCCGTTTTACCAACACCAGGCTCACCAATAAGAATAGGATTATTTTTCTTTCTTCTAGTTAGAATTTGAGCTACTCTCTCAATCTCTTTTTCTCTTCCTATAACTGCATCAAGTTTATTTTTCTCAGCTAACTTTGTTAAATCTTTTCCAAAATTATCTAAGATTGGTGTCTTTGACTTCTCTTTTGTTTTTGGAGAATTAGATGGAGGGGAACCCTTTATATTAGATAATTCATCATCTTCCATTGGCTCTGAGGATGTAGTAGCCTCAGGATTACTTGTTTGATACTCAAGAAGTTCTTTAACGACATCATAGGTTACGTCAAATTTATCCAGTATCTGAGTAGCAATGTTATCTTCATCTCTTAAAATACTTAACAGTAGATGCTCAGTGCCGATAAGTTTACTTTTAAAAATTTTTGCTTCTAAGTATGTTATTTTCAAAACCTTTTCTGTTTGCCTAGTCAATGGGATGTTAGTAACATTCTTAAGGTTAGATGTACTTGTATTTTTTGTGTTATGTTCAACCGATGCACGAAGATCTTCTAAGCTTATGCCTAACTTTTTTAGTAAGCCTATAGCTATACCCTCTCCCTCTCTAATTACACCAAGAAGCAAGTGCTCCGTTCCAATATAATCATGACCTAACCTAAGGGCCTCTTCTCTACTCAAAGAAATAACTTCTTTTACTCTATTTGAAAATTTTGCTTCCATATCAACTTTATAACGTAAGGATAACTCATTTTGATAAAAAAAACTATTAATTTTTTTTATTAAAATTTCTTATAAGAAACCCTGATTCAGGACCTCTAAGAAATAATAAGTCAATCACACTGTAACTATAATCAAAATTCTTGCCAAGAAAAAAATCATCCCTAATCCGATTAATATCATTAGATTGTTGATTTGGAAATTGAATCTTTCTTGACCTTAAATCAATGATTTTACTATTATCATCTTCTATAATTCTAATTTTATTATCATAATTTAAAATTTTAAGTAAATGTGTCAATAAGTCATAATTTAGATCAATAAGGTAATTATGTCTTCTTTTAAGCACATTAATTATTTCATCATTATAAAATAAAAAATAAGGATATTTACCATATGATGATTGGATTGATTGTGTGTGGCTATTTATCCAGTTCTTGGTATTGTCAATTTTTATATCTTTTAACTTAAAACCTGTCCCATATTTTATTATAGGAACTTTAATATCAAAAGATTTAACATCATTTGATATTCTTGACTGATTAAAAGCATACTGATTAACATAATCTGAGTTGGTATCAAATAGTATTTCACCATTAACTATATTATTAAAATAATTTACTGATGGCAAATATTGTGGTTCAACTAAAATCATATTATTAACTTTGTAAATAAATATAATATGAGCAAGAAAAAAATATTAATTCCTCTAATAATTTTCTCTACAGTACTGACTACTTGTACTGTGTATATTTATCAGATGCTTTACTCACCCAATTTTTTAATTAATAGTAAAGAAAAATTTATTATTATCAACGAAAAAACTGAATTTAATGAGCTAATCAACTCATTAGAAAGAGATACTATCATTAATGATATTTTATCATTTAGTGTGTTAAGTAAAATCATGGAATATCAAGAAAATATTAAAGAAGGAGCTTATAAGGTGAAAACTAATATGTCTAATTACGATATGATAACGATGTTGAGATCAGGAAACCAGACTCCAATTAATATAACATTTTCATACGCTAGAAAAATAGATGACCTTGCTGAAAAAGTAACAAAAAAATTAAAAATGTCTGATGATGATTTGTTGAGTTATTTATATGATAATATTAAAGAATATAATGATTTTAATAAATTAGATATAATCAGCATCTTCTTACCTGATACATATGAAGTTTACTGGAATATTTCTCCAAAAAAATTAACTGAAAAAATGTATTCAGAATACAAAAAATTCTGGAACAAAGAAAGATTAGAAAAACTTGACAAAATAAATTTAGAACAAAAAGAAGTTATAGTCTTAGCTTCAATAGTTGCTTCGGAATCAAGAATGTTAGATGAAGCAGATAGAATAGCTGGATTATATATGAATAGGCTTAATAATAATATGCGACTACAGGCAGACCCAACTCTTGTATTTGCTGCCAATGACTATACCATAAGAAGAGTATTAAATAAACATAAAAGAATAAAATCACCATACAACACATATATTCATAAGGGTCTCCCTCCAGGTCCTATTAGATTAGCATCTAAAAATTATATTGATGCAGTTTTAAATTATGAAAAACACGATTACATATTCATGTGTGCTAAAGAAGACTTCTCTGGGTATCATGCTTTTGCAACTAATCTTACTGATCACAACAGAAATGCTAAGAAATTTCAAATGGCCCTTAATTTAAGGAAAATTTATAGGTAATGATTACTGGAGAAATAAAGTTAAGAGTAAGGTATTCAGACACAGACCAGATGGGGTATGTATATTATGGAAGATATGCGAGTTTTTATGAAATAGCAAGAGTTGAATTGTTTAGAAGTTTAGGTTTTTCTTATAAAAAACTTGAAGAAGAAGGGATTGGGATGCCAGTTATCGATATGGAAACTAAATATATATTACCAATAAAATATGATGAACAAATTAAAATTAATACAATAATTGAAAACTTACCATCATCAAGAATTAGTTTTAAGTATGAAGTTTATAATCAGAATAATGAATTAGCAAATACAGCAAAGACAACTTTGACTTTCATTAATTTGACTAATAAGAAGCCAGTTAGAATGCCAGCTGAATTATTAGATATCATTAAAAATAATTTCAAATGAAAGGACTTTTTAAATATATATCAGTTTTCATGAGAGTAATTTCCAAGAGAATATACTTAGTTGGGAAAACCGTATCATATTATAGTGTATTTAAAATATTTAAAAACAAATTAGTTGAAGATGAAATATTTGAGAGATCATTAGCGGTAGCTTTCAGCTTCACTATCGCATCATTTCCCTTAATTATTTTTCTCTTTACCTTATTACCATATATTAATGCTTGGGTTCCAGAAATTGACTCTGAAAAAATATTAATTTTTCTTCAGAATATAATGCCTTCAGATATGTTTAGCATAACAAAAAATACTATACTCGATTTAGTTGAAACTAAGAGAGGAGGACTTTTATCTATAGGTGTAATATCCTCCATATTTCTTTCATCTAATGGCTTCAATACTTTAATCAAAACATTTAATAGTTGTCATAGGGTTAGAGAAAATAGAAGTTTTTATGAGACCCGACTTATAGCAATGCTATTAACTTTTGTTTTTTTTATAGTAACAATAGTAGCCATAGTTTTATCTACACTTGGCGATTTTATAATAAATATTATTTTAGAATATGACGTGTTTAAGGATGTGGAATACTATACAATAAATTCATATAAACTCCTTTCTTTATTCATCTCATTCTATCTATTAATTACCTCTATATTTTATTTTGCTCCTGTAACTCACAATAAGTGGACATTCGTCTCTTCAGGATCAATAATTTCAGCAATAGGCTGCGTTGCTATATCATTAGCTTTTTCCTATTATATAAATAATTTTCCTACATATAATAAATTGTACGGATCTATAGGAATACTGATTGCATATATGGGTTGGGTTTATGTTATCTCCTCAATTATATTAATTGGATTTGAATGGAATACAAGTATAGATATTGCAATTAAAAAATTAAAATCGAAATTTAATTAGGGGGTATTTTTGGCAAGTGTCCTAATTAATATATTTTTGTCGCCAAGATTATTACAGAGGAGTGGCAGAGTGGTCGAATGCGGCGGTCTTGAAAACCGTTGTACCGCAAGGTACCGGGGGTTCGAATCCCTCCTCCTCTGCTTTTATTCAACATTACCCATAGTGAATTCTGATTTCTTTAAAGATGTATATCAAGTAGTAAAGCTTATACCAAGAGGCCGAGTTACATCATATGGAGCTATAGCAAAATATCTAGGAACAGCAAAAAGTGCAAGAGTTGTTGGATGGGCAATGAATCATTCTCATTTTGATAAGTCGATTCCTGCCCATCGAGTTGTTAACAGAAATGGACTTTTGACAGGCAAACACCACTTTAGGAATAATAATACAATGGAAAAACTTCTAAATAAAGAAGGGATTAAAGTTATAGATGATAGGATTAAAAATTTTAAAAAGTTATTTTGGGAACCCATTAATGAACTTCAACTCTAAAAATAGAATAATGAAAAAAATATTTTTATTGATTTTATTATTTTGCTTTGAATTAAATGGACAAAGTGAACTACCTAAACTTTTTATTAAGTGTGACAGATGTGACAACAGCTTCCTAAGAAATGAAATTAGTTACGTTGACCACGTAAGAGAACAAGGATTATCAGATATTCAACTATTTATTTATAGAAATCGAAATGCAAATAATGGTAACAGGTATTCTTTAGATTTTATAGGAAAAAATATTTTTTCAGATAAAAAGATTTCATTATCATTAGACACTAACCCCAAAATGACAAGAGATGAAGTTAGGGTATCTCTCAAAAAAAAAATTGAGCTTGGACTTGTATATTATTTAATTGAAACAGACCTAGCTGAAAGAATATCTATCTCCGTTGACACAGTCATGAACAATGAAAAATCAGATAACTCTAGTTCAGATAAATGGAGGAATTGGGTCTTTCAGAGTGCAGGAGAATTAAATTTTGAAAATGAGACTAGTAGGAAAGAATCAAATGTAAGAATAGAACTTGATGCAGATAAGGTTACAGATAAAATAAAATTGCAATTTGATGTTGACTTTGAAAGGTCTAATAGTAAATATGAAAATCAAGATAACATATTCATAAGTAAAAGAAATAGAAAATCATTTGGAGCAAAGAGTGTGTGGAGCATTAATGATAAGTGGTCAGCAGGATTTAATGCTGGTGCTAGTGGAGACACTTACCAAAATATCGATTATAGATATTATATTATGCCAGCTATTGAATATAGCTTTTTTCCATATAACGAATTTGTGAGAAGAGAAATGGTTATTAATTACAGGATTGGGTATGGATACAGAAATTATATTGAGGAAACCATCTATGATAAATTTGAAGAAAATGTTTATCTACATCAGATAGCATTTGAAACAAGATTCAGACAGCCATGGGGAGAAATATATTCTAATTTAAGAGGGAAAGCATTTATTCAAGATCCATCAAAAAATAGTTTTAGTTTAGATAGCTGGTTTTCAATAAGAGTGTTTGAAGGGCTATCAGTTAGGTTTGGAGGAGAAGTAGAAATAATAAGAGATCAATTAAGTTTACCTAAGGGAAATGCCTCTATTGAAGATTTACTATTACAACAACAAGAAATTGCAACTGATTTTAGATCAGAATTTAGAATAGCAATAGGATACACATTCGGGTCTGCATTTAATAACTTCTTAAATAGTAGACTCTAATTTTTTTTTCTAATAAGAAAAAGACCTAAAAAAGTAATTAAACCATTAAGAAGAAGTATCTCAAATCCAAACTTGTATCCAAATAATAATTGTTCTGAATATATATTAACTAGGTAACTAAGAGCAGGAGATAGCATACATATTGGCAAAACATATCTATCTTTCACATTATATTTTGTAAAAATACCAAATGAAAAAAGTCCTAATAAGGGACCATAAGTATATCCAGCTGCCTTAAAAATTGAATTAATAACACTCTCATCATTAATTTCTTTAAAAATCAGAATGACTATAAATAATATAATAGAGAAACCAATGTGAACAAAAAACCTAATTCTTTTCTTATTTGAACTATTATCTATATTTAAAAAATCAATACAGAAAGAAGTTGTTAATGATGTTAAGGCTGAGTCTGCACTTGAATATGCTGCTGCTATTATTCCTAATAAAAATATAACAGAAGTTATTTCACCTAAATTATTCAAAGCTAGTAATGGATACAAATCGTCTGATCTCTGAGGTATAGGAATATTTAATGACTCAGAATAGATATAAAGAAGAGCTCCAAGTGAAAGAAATAATAAATTAGCAATAACTAAAATCACACAAAACCAAAATATATTCTTTTGAGCATCTTCTAAATTTTTACATGTCAAGTTTTTTTGCATCATATCCTGATCCAAACCAGTCATTACTATAGCAATAAATGCTCCTGAGAAAAATTGCTTAAAAAAATCATTACTAGACTTCCAGTCAAAATAAAAAATATTTGAATACTGACTATTCTTTACCAATTCAATAGATTCAAATAAAGAGAGATTCATCTCCTCTAGGATTATGAAGATAGTTATTATGACTGCAGAAAGCATAAAAAATGTTTGAAGAGCATCTGTCCAAACTATGGTTTTTATTCCTCCTTTAAATGTATAAACCCATATTAATAGGATAGTAATAAGGACAGAAAAATAGAAAGGCATTCCCAGCTGATTAAACACTGCTATCTGTAGTACCCCAGCCACTAGAAATAATCTAAATGAGGCTCCAATGGTTCTCGATAATAAGAAGAAGAATGCGCCAGACTTATAACTATAATATCCAAACCTTTGATCTAGATAGGTATAAATCGAGACAAGATTAAGTTTATAATATAAAGGAAGCAAAACTTTTGCTATTACATAGTAACCTAAAAGATATCCAAGTACTACTTGAAAGTAACTAAAATTAGAATTTCCAACCTCTCCAGGTACAGAAATAAAAGTAACACCAGAAAGTGAAGTTCCTATCATTCCAAATGCTACCAAGTACCATGGAGAAGATCTGTTAGCATTAAAAAAATCATTAAAACTTGATTTTTTTGTGGTAAGTCTTGATATGAAAAGTAGAACTAAAAAATATATTATAAAAATCAGAAGTATAATGTTAGTATTCATATTTATTTTTGAAAAAAAACAATTATGTTAGGGAATGTTTTTAATAAAGTTAACTCTAAAACAATTTTAAATTCTAAAGTAAGATATTTTTAAATGAAACTTCCAACTAAAATAATTGAAAATGCTGTAAATGAAATATCTAAACTTCCAGGCATTGGCAAAAAAACAGCCCTAAGGCTTTGTCTTTACTTATTAAAAAAAGATGTAGCCTTCTCTGAAAATATTTCAAAGGCAATAGTTGAACTCAAAAATAAAACAGAATACTGTGATGAATGTCATGTTATATGTGAAGATGGGGAATGTATATGTAAATCTAATAACCCCTATATGAATAGGGAGATATTATGTGTTGTAGAAGACACTCCAGATGTTCTTGCAATCCAAAACACAAACCATTATAATGGCTTATTTCATGTTATTGGAGGGTTAATCTCACCAATAGATGGTATAGGGCCAGAAAATTTAAATATTAATACTTTGGAAAAAAGAGTTTCTAAAGGTGAAATAAAAGAAATAATCTTTGCTTTGAGTCCCACATTAGATGGAGACACTACTTCATTTTATATTTCAAAAAAACTTTCAAAATATAATTTAAGAGTAACCACAATCTCAAGAGGAATTCCAATTGGAGGTGAAATTGAATATGCAGATGAAATAACCCTCGGAAAGAGTATATCTTCAAGAATAAATTATAAAATAGAACAATGAATATAAAAGAATCTTTAAGACTTCAAAATGTAGAAGAGTCTTCAACCTTGGCTATGGCAGCATTAGCAAGAGAATATAAATCAAAAGGAATTGACGTGATTAGTCTTAGCTTGGGAGAACCAGACTTTAAAACACCAACCCATATATGTGACGGAGCAAAAGATGCTATTGACTCAGGTAATTATTTTTCTTATCCACCTGTACCAGGTTATTTAGACCTAAGGGAGGCTATATCACAAAAATTTAAAAATGAAAATAATTTAAGTTATAATTCTAGTGAAGTAATTGTATCTAATGGTGTAAAACATTCTATAACCAATGTAATGTTTTCTATATTAAATAAAGGTGATGAAGTTATTGTATTTGCACCATTTTGGGTTAGCTATTCAGCTATTATAACATTAGCAGATGGAGTACCCAAATATATTAATACAACAATAGAGAATGATTTTAAACCAACAACTTCTCAATTAGAAGAAGCTATCTCAAATAAAACTAAAGCTGTGATCTTTAGCTCACCATGTAATCCTACCGGAACAGTTTTCACAAGGGAAGAGCTAGAAGGGTATAAAGATGTACTAGAAAATCATCCTAAGATAATCGTTATATCAGATGAAATTTATGAACATATTAATTTTACGGATAGTCATACAAGCATTGGCTCTTTAGAGGGTATGAATGATAGAACAATTACAATGAATGGTTTTTCTAAAGCTTTTGCAATGACAGGATGGAGGCTTGGTTATATTGGAGCTCCTAAAGCAATTGCCAAATCAATAAACAAAATGCAAGGTCAAACGACATCAGCAAACTGTTCTATTGCGCAGAGAGCTGGGTTAGTTGCACTTAAAAATGGTAATGAATGTGCTCTTAAAATGAAAGATGAATATCTCAAAAGAAGAGATTTAGTTTATGATTTTCTAATTAGAATAGATAAACTAAAAGTAAATAAACCAGAAGGTGCTTTCTATTTTTTCCCGGAGATAACTAGATATTTAGGAAATAAGTCAATGGATGGAAAAATAATTAATACGGCTAATGATTTAGCTCTATACCTTCTAGAAGATGCTAAAGTTTCCCTTGTGCCCGGAGAAGATTTTGGGGCATCAAATTGCATAAGATTATCTTATGCAGCTAGTGAAAATGAATTAATAGAGGCTTCACAAAGACTTGAATTATCTTTAAGCAAACTAAGTTAGATGAGGATTAGTGAAATCTTTGACAAAGTCAAAGGGAAGAAAGTCATAATTGCTGGTGATTCAATGATTGACTCTTATACTTTTGGAAGGATAGATAGAGATTCTCCTGAAGCTCCGGTTCCAGTTGTAAACATTGAAAAAGAAAAATTAAAACTTGGGGGAGCAGCTAATGTAGCATTAAATATTAAAAGTCTTGGTTTAGAACCTATTCTTTGTACAGTAATAGGTGATGATAGTGACGGGCAAGACTTTGTTAGATTATGTAGAGAAAGTAATATAGATACAGATGGAATTATTGTCGATAATTCAAGAAAAACAACCAATAAAAATAGAGTTATCGTTAGTGATAAGCATATTATAAGAATTGATAATGAGAGCACAAAAAACATAAGTGAAAAACTTAGAGATTTTTTTGTAGAAACTGTAAATAAATTATCAACTAAATCTGAAATAATAATATTTCAAGATTATGACAAGGGGACTCTAGATAAAAGTTCTATATCTGAGATTATTAAACAAAATAAAAAATCATTTATATCTGTAGACCCAAAAAAAAGGAATTTTTTTAATTATGAAAATGTGAACCTATTTAAACCTAATTTAAATGAAATTTTAAATGCATATGCATCTAATGACTCATCCGAAAAGAACTTAAAAAAAATATCTAAAGAATTATCTATTAAAAATAAAATAGAAAATTTGATGATAACGCTATCAGAAAGAGGATTGATGATTCATAATAACCAAGGAAATTTTAAATATAAAATTAAAAGAAAAAAAATCATAGATGTATCAGGAGCCGGAGATACAGTTATTTCTTTAGCAACATTATTATTTTATTTAAAATTACCAGAAAAATTTATAGGAGAGATGTGTAATCTTGCAGGAGGCATTACATGTATGAAATCTGGAGTAAATGCTATAGATCTTAAAGAGCTTATTAAAAATGCTGAAATAAATAATTTAGATATATATATTTGATCTTAATTTCACAGACATGAACATTATTTTATTTGGTCCGCCAGGCGCAGGAAAAGGAACTCAAAGCGATAAACTTATAGAAAAATATAATTTGAATCATTTATCTACTGGTGACCTATTCAGAAACCATTTAGGAAATAATACTCCCTTAGGTTTAGAAGCAAAAAAGTTTATGGATGAAGGGAATTTGGTGCCTGATAGTGTAGTTATAAATATGGTTAAAGAAGAAATTGAATCTAAAAAAAATAGTAAAGGCTTTATTTTTGATGGATTCCCTAGAACTGTTAATCAGGCTGAGGCATTAGATTACATGTTGAATGAAAAAGGGTTAAGGATTAATTTTTTAATTTCTCTTGAAGTTAATGATGATGAACTCATAAATCGAATCAAAAAAAGAGCACTAGTATCTGGGAGAATTGATGATCAGAGTGAGGATAAAATTAATAATAGGATAAAGGTCTATAACGAAGAAACATTACCCGTATTAAATCATTATAAAAAATTAAATAAATACAATCCGGTAAACGGAGTAGGTTCAATTGATGAAATTTTTGATGATATATGCTCAAAAATTGAAAAATAATGAGCAATCCTAATTTTATTGATCATATTAAAATTTTCTGTAAGTCAGGAAGAGGAGGCAGTGGATCATCCCACTTTAGAAGAGAAAAGTTTGTTCCAAAAGGAGGTCCAGATGGAGGAGATGGAGGAAAAGGTGGCAATATAATTTTAAAAGGAAATAGCCAATTATGGACTTTACTTCATCTGAGATATACTAAACATTTAAAAGCAGAAGGAGGAGAAGATGGGCAAGGATCTAAAAAACATGGGAAAGATGGGAAAGATATTATAGTAGAAGTTCCACTTGGAACTATTGCAAAATATGAAGACACAAAAAACACAATTGAGATATTAGAACATGATGAAGAAAAGGTTTTACTTGAAGGTGGAATCGGTGGTTTAGGAAATTTTCACTTTAAGTCATCAACTAATCAAGCTCCTCATTACAGCCAACCAGGTAAAGATAGTCTTGAGGATTGGATAACTCTAGAACTGAAGGTATTGGCAGATGTTGGACTAGTTGGATTTCCAAATGCAGGAAAATCAACCCTTTTATCTTCAATCTCAAAGGCAAAACCTAAAATTGGAGATTATCCATTTACAACACTTACTCCTAATTTAGGAGTTATTCCTTACAGAGATAATATGTCTTTTATTATGGCTGACATTCCAGGAATTATTGAAGGAGCTTCTGAAGGAAAAGGATTAGGAATAAGGTTTTTGAGGCATATAGAAAGAAATTCTATTTTATTATTTATGATACCTGTTGACTCAGAAATAAAGAAGGAGTTCCATCTTTTATTAAATGAATTAAAAAAATATAATAAGGAACTCTTAAAGAAGAAATTCATAATTGCAATTACTAAATGTGACTTATTAGAAGAAGCAGAGTTAAATAAGTTAGAGAATAATTTAAAATATGATGCTATCAAAATATCTAGTATTTCCGGTTTTGGTCTTGAAGAGCTTAAAGACCTTATTTGGAAAAAAATAAATATTAAGGAATAGTTAAAGTCAAAATGACAAAAAGTTATATTTGGCAAACTTTTTGCTAAGTATAGTTATATGAATAAAAAAAAGACAAAGAAACCTGCAGAACCTAAAAAAGCAAAGAAAGGTAAAAGTTTAGCTTCTGAACTCCAGGAGACAAAAGATAAGTACCTTAGGCTTTATTCTGAATTTGAGAATTATAGAAGAAGGACATCAAAAGAAAAAATTGAAATGATTGATTCTGCTAACAAAGAACTTCTCAAAGATATACTTCCTGTTATTGATGATTATGAAAGAGCTATAAAAGCCAATAAAGAAAATGAGATCGAGGGTTTCAACCTAATATTTCAAAAATTAAAAAATACATTAGAAAAATATAATGTAAAAAAAATGGAAATAAAGAAGGGAGATGATTTTGATTCTGAGTTACATGAAGCAATAACAAGCTCTCCATCTGAAAAGAAACTAAAAGGAAAAATAATTGATGTAATTGAAGACGGATATAATATTGGTGAAAACATACTCCGTTTTGCTAAAGTTGTAACTGGTTCATAATGTCAAAAAGAGATTTTTACGATATTCTAGGAGTAAATAAATCCTCATCTCAGGCGGAGATTAAGAAGGCTTATAGAAAAGTTGCAATAAAATATCATCCTGATAAAAATCCAGATAACAAACCTGCTGAAGAAAAGTTTAAAGAAGCTGCAGAGGCATACGAGGTACTAAGCAATCCTGAGAAAAAACAAAAATATGATAGATTTGGGCATGATGGGTTGAGAGGTGGTCCTGGAGGATTTTCAGGGGGAGGCATGAATGTAGAAGATATTTTTGAACAATTTGGAGATGTTTTTGGTGGAGGAAGTCCTTTTGATAGTTTTTTTGGAGGAGGTAGAAGCCAACAAAGGAATAAAGGCACAAATCTTAGAATAAAATTAAAACTATCTATTCAAGAAATTGCATCTGGAATTGAAAAGAAAATTAAGGTAAAAAGATTAGTGACTGCGCCAGGAGTTACATTTAAAACCTGTAGTGTGTGTAATGGAAGTGGTAAAGTAAGTAAGGTGGTAAATACTATGTTAGGACAGATGGTTTCTTCTACAGTTTGTCACCATTGTAATGGTACAGGTCAAATAATAGATAATAAACCTCCTGGTGTGGATAGTACTGGATTACAATTTAAAGAAGAGATCATAAAAATAAATATTCCTTCTGGAGTTGGAGATGGAATGCAATTATCAATGACTGGAAAAGGAAATGAATCAGCTGGTGGAGGCATTTCTGGTGATCTATTGATTCTAATTGAAGAAAAAGAAGACGATAACTTTAAAAGAGATGGAAATAACGTAGTATATGATCTATATATTAATTTTACAGATGCTGCTCTAGGAAATGAACTTGAAGTACCTACTCTTTCAGGAAAAGTAAAAATTAAAATACCACCTGGTACTCAAGGAGGCAAAATTTTTAGGCTTAGAGGAAAAGGAATTAAAGATTTGAATAGTTCTATTGCTGGAGATCAACTTATACATGTCAATATTTGGACTCCAAAAAAATTAACACAAGAAGAAGAAAAAATTCTATCCCAACTAAAAAATTCTAAAAATTTCAAACCAAGTCCAGGCAAATCTGATAAAGGTTTCTTTGAAAAAGTAAGAGATTTCATGAGTTAATTTTTAATTGCTGTAAGTTTATTTAATTAGCTTTATAGCTTGGAAAATATCAAATATCATAAAAAATTAAATTGGCTATTTATTATTACAATAGTCATTTTTATAGTCTCTCTTTTACATTTCTCCAAAAAAATTATTACAGATATTAAAAAAAGGGAAACGTCTACAATTGAACGCTATGCTAAGTTCATTGAGTTAGTAACTAATAATGAATATGATCTTGTTACTTTATTTGCAGATGATATCTTAATTGAAAACCATTCTATTCCGGTTATAATAACTGATAAAGAAAAGAATATTATAGAACACAAAAATATTTTAAAAGAAGGTTCTAAAGTAATTAATGAAATAATTGAGAAGGAATTCTCTTCAATGCAAAATCAATACGAACCAATAAAAATTAATATCTATAATAAAAAAGGGGATATTGTTGATTTTCAATTTGTTTACTACAAAAACTCTCAAATTCTGGAAATAATAATTTTTGCACCTTACTTTATCTCTGCACTTACAGTTTTAATCCTATTATCAATATACCTGATTTTTTATTACTCAAATAAATCAGAAAAAGATCAACTATGGACTGGTTTAGCTAAAGAAACTGCTCACCAATTAGGCACCCCACTTTCGTCTCTCATAGGATGGAATGAATACATAAAAAGTAAGGAAAAAATCGACAAAAAATATATAAGCAAGGAAATAGAAAAAGATCTAATTAGATTAAAAATTATAACCGATAGGTTCTCTGGTATAGGATCTAAACCTATTTTAAAGAAGAAAAATTTGAAAAAAATTATTACCAATAATATTGATTACCTAAAGAAAAGGGTCTCATCAGAGATAAAAACAAGTCTTAATTTAAAAGAAATTAATTATGAAATTAATGAACAGCTTTTTGGGTGGGTTATAGAAAATTTATATAAAAATTCTGTAGATGCAATTGGTAAAAATGGAGATATAATTATCAATCTTTTTGAAGAAAATAATAAAATAATTGTTGAGTTTTCAGATTCTGGTCTTGGAATAAAAAAAACTGAATTTAAGAAAATATTTAATCCTGGATATACTACAAAAACTAGAGGTTGGGGGTTAGGTCTTGCTTTAGCATATAGAATTATATCAGATTATCATAAAGGAATAATTTATGTAAAAGAGTCAATTAAAAACATAAAAACAACAATAAGAATTGAGTTAAAGAAATAACAATAAAAAAGTTCGTAATATCTTGTATTATGGCTTTGTAAAATTGTATTTATAATTTAATTTCGCATTATATATTTTTTAACTAAACCACCATTTCTAAATCATGTCAAATTCAGGTAAAATAACAGCTGTAATTGGTCCAGTAGTAGATGTATCATTTGAAGAAAATAATCTACCAAAAATATTAAATGCATTAGAAATACTAAAAGATGATGGTTCAACTTTAGTTTTAGAGGTTCAGCAACATCTTGGTGAAGACACAGTTAGGACTATATCGATGTCAGGGACCGAAGGCTTAAAAAGAGGTATGCCAGTTAAAGACTTAGGGCAAGCTATTTCAATGCCTATAGGTGATGATATAAAAGGTAGACTATTTAATGTTGTAGGGGAAGCAATTGATGGTATAGAAGAACCAAAAACTAATGACAGACTTCCTATTCACAGAGATGCTCCTAAATTTGAAGATTTATCAGTATCTGCTGAAGTTTTATTCACTGGAATTAAAGTTATCGATTTAATAGAGCCATACAATAAAGGAGGAAAGATTGGATTATTTGGAGGAGCTGGAGTAGGAAAAACTGTATTAATACAGGAACTAATTAACAATATTGCAAAAGCATATTCTGGTCTATCAGTGTTTGCTGGTGTTGGAGAAAGAACTAGAGAAGGAAATGATTTACTCAGAGAAATGATAGAAGCAGGTATAGTTGATTACGGAGATGAATTTAAAGAATCAATGGAAAAAGGATCTTGGGACCTATCCAAAGTAGACAGAAAAAAATTAAAAGATTCAAAAGCGGCATTTGTATTTGGGCAAATGAATGAGCCTCCAGGTGCAAGAGCTAGGGTAGCATTGTCAGGTTTGACATTAGCTGAATACTTTAGAGATGGAGATGGAAAAGGACAAGGAAGAGATATCTTATTCTTTATTGATAATATTTTCAGGTTTACTCAAGCAGGTTCTGAAGTATCTGCATTATTAGGTAGAATGCCTTCAGCTGTAGGTTATCAACCAACTCTTGCAACTGAAATGGGTGCCATGCAAGAAAGGATTACCTCAACTAAAAAAGGATCAATAACATCTGTTCAGGCTGTATATGTTCCTGCTGATGATTTAACTGATCCCGCACCAGCAACAACATTTGCTCATTTAGATGCTCAGAGTGTACTGTCAAGAAAATTAGCTTCTATAGGGATATACCCTTCTATTGATCCTCTAGAATCAACTTCGAGAATTTTAACTGAAGAAATAGTTGGAGCTGAACACTATAATTGTGCTCAAAGGGTCAAGGAGTTACTCCAGAGATATAAAGAATTACAAGATATTATTGCAATCTTAGGAATGGATGAATTATCTGAGGAAGATAAACAGGTAGTTCATAGAGCAAGAAGAGTACAAAGATTCTTATCTCAACCTTTCCATGTAGCTGAACCATTTACAGGCGTTAAAGGCCAATTAGTTGACATTAAAGATACAATTAAAGGTTTCACAATGATTATGGATGGAGAGCTTGATCATCTACCCGAGGCTGCTTTTAACTTAAAAGGCACTATAGAACAGGCAATAGAAGCTGGAGAGAAGTTATTAGAAAAAGTAAAATAATTATATGCTCTTAGAAATTTTATCTGCTGAAGAAAAAATATTTAGTGGGGACGTTGACTCGGTTATCCTACCTGGAGTAAATGGTCAATTTCAAGTGTTAAATAATCATGCTCCAATAGTTAGCTCTCTATCAAATGGAGAAATTGTATACTCTGAAAAATCAAAAACAAATTCTCTAAACATAAAAGGAGGAATAGTAGAAGTACTAGAAAATAAAGTAAGTGCACTTATTGAGAACTAACTGACATTCTGTCATATGCACTATTTGGCATAGTTTTTGTCATATAATAATCAGAATATAAATTATAAAATTATGAGTAAAATTATAGGAATCGATTTAGGAACTACTAATTCATGTGTTTCTGTTATGGAAGGTAACGAACCAGTTGTTATACCTAATAGCGAAGGAAAAAGAACAACCCCATCAATTGTTGCATTTCTTGATGAAGGAAAAGGAGAAAGAAAAGTTGGAGATCCAGCTAAAAGACAAGCTATCACAAACCCTCAAAATACAGTTAACTCCGTTAAAAGATTTATGGGTAAAAAGTTTTCAGATATCAATGAAGAGAAAAGAAATTTATCATATGAAGTTGAGAAAGGGACTAACAATACAGTAAGAGTTAAAATTGGTTCAAGAAAATATACTCCTCAAGAAATATCAGCAATGATACTTCAAAAAATGAAGTCAACCGCAGAAGATTATCTTGGTTCTGAAGTAAAAGAAGCTGTAGTTACTGTGCCAGCATATTTTAATGACTCAGAGAGGCAAGCAACTAAGGAAGCGGGTACAATTGCAGGTCTTGATGTCAAAAGAATTATTAATGAGCCTACAGCAGCAGCTCTTGCTTATGGTCTAGATAAGAAAGACAAAGACCTAAAGATTGCAGTCTATGACTTAGGTGGAGGTACTTTTGATATATCAATACTTGAACTAGGTGATGGTGTATTTGAAGTAAAATCAACTAATGGAGACGTTCATTTAGGCGGAGATGATTTTGATAGTATTTTAATTGACTGGCTAGCTGAAGAGTTTAAGAAAGATGAGGGTATAGATCTCAGAAAAGATCCAATGGCTCTTCAAAGACTGAAAGAAGGAGCTGAAAAGGCTAAGATAGAGTTATCTAGTTCAACATCCACAGAAATTAATCTACCATATATTATGCCTGTAGATGGTGTTCCTAAGCACTTAGTAAAGACTTTATCAAGATCAAAATTTGAGCAATTATCTCAAAAACTTGTTGAAAGAACATTAGATCCATGCTCAAAAGCTCTCAAAGACGCAAAAATGGATGTTTCAGATATTGATGAAATTATTTTAGTAGGTGGCTCAACTAGAATTCCAAAAATTCAGGAAGAAGTTGAAAAGTTTTTCAAAAAGAAACCATCAAAAGGGGTAAACCCAGATGAAGTTGTTGCAATTGGAGCAGCAATTCAGGGAGGTGTACTTACTGGAGAAGTGAA